>Ga0326727_10005613_pt1 | contig 35574 bp, 29 predicted proteins | sample MB2enrmetagenome_FD_207643 | JGI IMG/M metagenome (GOLD analysis project Ga0326727, IMG submission 207643) | Lab enriched peat soil microbial communities from McLean, Ithaca, NY, United States - MB29MY | ecosystem: Environmental > Terrestrial > Soil > Wetlands > Peat | place: USA: New York...
TAGTGGTTGACGTTCATTGGTGGGTTCTCCTGTTTGAGGTTTCTGAGCCGGCTCCGATAAGCCGGTCTCGGCATTGTACCCTTCAGGAGAACCCTTTTCCATCGCGGCCCTTATACATTCAAACAGGAAGCTGTGAAACAATTCACAGCTTCCAGGCTACGAAACCCCGAAACTGTGTGAGACCGTTGCTGGTCTGAGGCAAACCGCCCGCCTTACGCCGCCCGGATCTCCACCGTTTCTGCCACCGCGGATGGCTCGGGTATGGTCTCACCCCTGAGACGCATTCCGTCGATATGGAACTCGACCGCCTCCGCGATCAGGCGGCGTGTCTCCTCGATGGTCCGGCCCGTGGTCACGCAGCCAGGGAGGTCCGGCACGTAGGCGGCCCAGTTGTTAGGTGCCTTCTCGAAAACGACCGCGTACTTCTTCATTTCTTCAACCCCGCCTTCTTTAGTATCGAGTTTAGCGTCCCGGCTGGCAAGTCATCTCCGGGGTGACCGGGAACCGTTACCGTCCCCGCTTCCGGCCTGGCGGGGTGAACGTATTGCCGGTGGTCGCCCCGGGTGCGGTCGAGCACCCAACCGTCCGTCTCCATCGCCTTGATTACGTCCCTTACCTTCATCGGCCCTCACCTGGCTCGCGCACGCAGCCTCCGCCAGATCCAGTAGCCCGCCAGGGCGATGATTCCCGCCAGCGTCAGGTAGACCAGGTGGTGGTGGATGTTCCGTTCCACGGCTTCCCAACGGTCGCCCAGAAAGTAGCCCAGCGACAGAAACGCCGACACCCATAGGACGGCGCCGGTGTAAGCGAAGAGGGCGAATTGCGGCGCTTCGAGGTCGCTCATGCCCGCCGCGTAAGCCGTCAGGTGCCGCACGCCGGGAATGAAATAGCCCACGGTGAGGCTCCAGTGGCCAGCCTTGCGGAACCAGGCGTGCGCCTTTACCACATGATCTTCGCGGATGCGCACATACCGGCCGTAGCGATGAATCAGCTTGAGCCCGAAGGTGCGGCCGAGCAGGTAGCTGATTGTGATGCCGCAGCCGCTGCCGGCGAGGCAGGCCGCGAACGCGAGCGGCAAACGAAAGGTGCCTCGGAAAACGAGGTAGCCGGTGAAGGTCAGCAGGGTCTCATCCGGCACCGGCAGGCCGACAATGCCCAGCATCAGCAGGCCGACGATGGCCGCGTAACCGTACTTGGTGATCCATTCGAGGATGTGTTGTTCCATCGGACGCGTGCCGTCGCTCTCGCCGCCTCAAAGCACCAACGACGAAATCTCCACCGGCGTGCGTTCGCCGGCCACCACCACGATGCCGCTTTCCGTGACGTAATGGAACTGGCGGTCGTGCTCCAGGTCGTAGCCGATTTGGGTGTCCTCCGGCACGCGAACGTTCTTGTCCAGAATGGCCCGCCGCAATTTGGCCCGGCGGCCGATATCGCAGTTGTCCAGAATCACGCACTCATCCACCATCGCGCTCGAATGCACGCGCACGCCGCGCGACAGGATGGAGTTGCGCACCATCCCGCCCGACAGAATGCAGCCGCCGGAGACGATGCTGTCGATGGCCTGCCCGCGGCGGTTGGCTTCGTCAAAAGTGAACTTGGCCGGCGGGTCGGCGTAGCTGGCGCTGCGCAGCGGCCACTCCGGGTTGTACAGGTTCAGCGCTGGGGTAATCGTCCGCAGGTCCATATTGGCCTCGTAATAGGCCTCGATGGTTCCCACGTCGCGCCAGTAGGGTTCGGACTCGGCCGGTTCGCCGGGAATGCGGTTGTCCTGGAAATTGTAAGCGTAGATCTTCGCCTGGCCGGCCAGCTTGGGCAGGACGTCGCGCCCGAAATCGTGGCTGCTGGCTTCCTCCGCCGCATCGTCGGCCAGCAGGCGCAGCAGGCTGCCCGTGGAGAAAACGTAGTTGCCCATCGAGGCGAACACACGGGTCTCGTCGCCCGGAATGGTCGGCGCGGTGGGGTTCTTCTCGTGGAACGCCAGAATGCGGCCGTCCTCGTTGGCTTCGATGACGCCGAACTCGGAAGCATGCCGCTTATCCACCGGGATCGCGGCCACGGTGACCTCCGCGCGCTTTTCCAGGTGGTAGTCGAGCATGTTGTTCAGGTTCATCCGGTAGATGTGGTCGGCGCCGAAGATGGCCACCGCGTCCGGATCGGCCTGCTCCACCAGGTTGACGTTCTGGTAGATGGCGTCGGCCGTACCCTGGTACCAGGTCTCGCCCGGAGACCGCATTTGCGCGGGCACCGGAATAATGAACTGCGATTTCAGCAGGGTGCCGAACTGCCAGCCTTCGCTCAGGTGCTGCAATAGCGACTGGCTGCGGAACTGCGTCAGCACGTAGATCGAGTAGATGCCTGAGTTGATGAAGTTGCTGAGCACGAAGTCGATGATGCGGTACTTGCCTCCGAACGGAACGGCCGGCTTGGCCCGCTCCTTGGTCAGCGGGTAGAGCCGTGTTCCTTTCCCGCCGGCCAGCACGATACCCAACACGCGTACGCGCATAGTCTTTGCCAAAGCCCTATTTTTCCAGGCAAGTACCGGAAATTGCAAGGCCAATTTGCGGGGCGCCCCGCCGCCTAAAGTAATCCGCCGCTCTACCGATAGATTCATTGGCGTAACAAATTGATCCAATGATTGCCATCGTCGGAATTGTCGTGGTGTTTGGCGCCATCGCGGCTGGCTATGCGATGGAACACGGCAAGTTTCTGGTCTTGATGCAGCCGGCCGAGCTGCTCATCATCCTGGGCGCGGCCATCGGGACCCTGGTGGTGGCCAATCCGCTCCCCCTGCTGATTCGCATCGGCCAAGGAATCGCAGGCATCTTCACTGGCGGGGCCTACACCAAGGCCTTTTATCTGGGCAACCTCAAGATGCTCTTCGAGCTGTATAACCACGCTCGCAAGGCGGGCACCGCCAAGATCGAAGAAGAGGTCGACAACCCCGAGAAGAGCCCTGTTTTCAGTAAATACCCGGATTTCATGAAGTCGCATCACGCGATGGCGTTTCTTTGCGACACCTTGCGCATGGCGTGTTCGGGTGGCGTGGATCCGATGGACATAGACAGCATGATGGAGGCGGACCTGGAAGTCCACCACCGGGAAGCGGGCGAACCGGTCTCGGCGCTCGGCACCATGGCGGATGCCCTGCCCGGCCTGGGAATCGTCGCAGCGGTGCTGGGCGTGGTCATCACCATGGGCTCGTTGGGGGGCCCCAAGGAGGAAATCGGCCATAAGGTGGCCTCGGCCCTGGTGGGCACGTTTCTGGGCATCCTGTTGTGTTATGGCGTCTTTGGCCCGCTGGCTGCGGCCATGGCTAAGCAGGTCGCGGCTGAGGCCAACTACTACAGCTTCCTGCGCATAGGCGCATTGGCGTTCGTGAAAGGGATGAGCCCCATCCTGGCGGTGGAACTGGCGCGCCGCTCGATCCCCTCCGAGGTGCGCCCGTCGTTCAAGGAGATGGAGACCGCTTGCCGCGGTGGCGGCCAGGCGGCCAGCAAGGCGGCCTAAACCATGCCCAGCGAAGCCCCAGGAGCGGACAAAGCCCGGCCGATCGTTGTCATCCGCCGAAAAGGCGGCGGACACGGCGGGCATCACGGCGGCGCATGGAAGGTCGCTTACGCGGACTTCGTCACCGCCTTGATGGCGCTGTTCATCGTGCTGTGGCTGATGGGCCAGGACGAGGAGATAAAAAAGGCGATTAGCGCGTACTTCAACAACCCCACCGGAACCGGCAAGCAGATTGGAACCACCTTAGCCGGATTGGGCAATTCGATCGAGGTCCCCAAGGACGACATGAGCAAACTGCGCGAAAAGCTCCAGCAGGCGCTGAAGGCGATGCCCAACTTCCACAACCTGAAGGACCACGTGGAGATTACCATCACTGCCGACGGCCTGCGCATCGAGTTATTGGAGAATGAAGCCGGCATCTTTTTCGAATCCGGCAAGGCGGTTCCCACCGAAAACGGCAGCCAGTTGCTGAGCACGCTGGCGGGCGAATTGGGCAAATTGCCCAACAGCATGCTGATCGAAGGCCACACCGATTCCAGACCATACAGCGGCGATGCTTCCTATAGCAACTGGGAGCTTTCCGCCGACCGCGCCAATTCCGCCCGCAAGATCATGCAAGCCAATGGCCTGCGGGTGGACCAGGTGGGCCAGGTTCGCGGCTTCGCCGACCGCCAGTTGCGCCATCCGGAGGACCCGAACAACGCTTCTAATCGCAGAGTTTCGGTGATTGTGCAGTACCTGCCTTCCACGGCCGGCGGCAAAGTCGCCACGGGCAAACACGATGCAGTGCCCGAAGGGGGAGGCGAAACCAAACCCGCCGAGGCAGCCCAGGCTCCGGGCAATCCCAATGGGCGGAAGCAGACGCGCTAAGGACGGTCGCCGGCGCGATGCGATCACCCGGACTGGGAGGGGTCTGCAAGCGAGAGCCGGAGTTTATCCCTCAAGAGATTTCAAGCGGTGGCAGATCGGCGGATTCGAGCGAGGCCCGGATGTACCTGGCCAATGAGAAGCCAACGTGCGCGCCGCGGTCACGAAAGCTCGCGGAACTCAACCGCTGCGCTATCCTTTTCTTCCGCGGAGGATAGCTCGCAGTATGGCTTCGGCCGGAGTCCCAGGAGGCCTGCCAGGAGTTTGCCCGGGAACATCCGAACCCGCCGGTTGTAATCGCGGACCGAGGCGTTGTAATCGCGCCGCGCATTCCGGAGCAAATCCTCCACGCTCTTCAGATTCTGTTCGAGCGTTTTGAACTCCTCGCACGCGCGCAATTGCGGATGTTCTTCCGCCATGGCGAACAAATGGAGCAGCGCCCCCGTCAATTGGTTCTCCGCCGCCACGCGGACTTCGTCGAACCCGGTCCCACCCGCGGCCGAACGCCAATTCGCGATGTGTTCGGCTGCTCCAATCCTAATCGGCGGCATGTTCCTTCACCGCTTCCAACAGGTTGGGAATCATGTCGTGACGCACCTTGAGAAGAGCCTCAATGTTCAACCACGCCGATTCAGACCGGGCCAGCAGCCGAACCAGGCTGTTGTAAATCAGAAGGGCGACGATTGCCGCGATGAGCGCCAGTGAGGCCAGAATTGCGATAACGGTCATTTCTCTGTTCCATCTCCTCTAAGGTTCATACTTCCAGATCCTCTAAGGTTAAGTTAAATGAGGAGACGAAACGTGACAAAAAAGGGCGCCATATGACAGTTTTTAATTTCCGCGTCGCGGCTGCCGCGAGGCCGCGCGGCCTGGGGAAGGTGGGCGCCTCAACGCCACTCTCCGGCGGCCAGAAAACCGGCCCAATAGAGAGGGTGCGTGCTCAGGTGAGCGGTGCGGCGATGGGCCAGAACGGACAACGTAGCTGTCCTCACGGCTTCTGAGGTCGCCTCACCGCGCAGAAAGCGGGCGCGATACAACTCCTGCATCCAAAGCCGCGTGCTATTGTCGTCCACCTGCCACAGCGACATGACCACCGTGCGCGCGCCCGCAAGCTGAAAGGCTCGACGCAAGCCGAATACGCCCTCGCCGGCGTGAATTTCACCGAGACCGGTGTCGCAGGCGGAAAGCACGGCCCATTCCAACCCGTCCAGATTCAGCGAGGCGATTTCCTCCGCGGTGAGAACGCCCTCGCCAGGCTGTTTACTCTCATTGGCGCCCGCCAGGGCCAAGCCGGAAAGCAGCAGCGGATTCTCCGCCTCTCCGGAAGCCCTTGGCGAAGCTGCGCTCGCGCCCGGGCCGCAGCCCTCGAGGAAGAAACCGTGGGTTGCCAGGTGCAGCACGCGTTTACCGGCGGCTTGCTCCAAGACCGAACTCTTTTGGGCGCTAATTCCCATGAGGGAAGACTCCGCCCCCCCGGTTTGGCGCCAGATGTCGGAAACGCTGGAAGCCTCCCGGGCGGTGCCGGGCAGGGGATCGAAATGTAGATTGCGATACGCGTCGCACAGAGCGGCGGCTCCACGAAAGCCGGCGGTTGCAGAGGCTAGCGCCGGTCCGTGATCGAACGTAGGATTGGCAACCAACAGCATGCCACGCCCGTCGGCCAGCCGCGCCTCCGACGCAATGTCCCGTTCCGTCGAGAGGTAATGAATCACGGGTCCGCTCTCCACCAGGTAGCCGCGACCCGCGGGCAGAGCCGCGAAACTGACCAGATGAAGCGCCCCGTCCGGCACCAGAAACAGCCGCGCGGCTCCTTTCCAGTAAGCAGCCAACGGATCCCAGATCCGCAATCGCAACTGCGCCGCCGCACGCCGGTACGAAGCCTCGGATTGCTTCGGCGAACGCCCCGGGTCCTGTGCCTCCTGCGAGATCGTCCGCCGCAATTGGGCGACCATTGCATCCACTTCCGCCGCGGCTCCCAGGTCGACCACTGCCGGCTGTTTTTGTCCAGGCCGCAACACCAGAGCCAGGTAACTGGGGCACGCATTCGCGGCCGGATCCAACGCGGGCGCCCCCAGCCGGAAGGCAGTGCGCGGATAGCGCACGAACGAAATCAGCGCCGCATCTTTCGGAAGAGCCGCCGCCACCTCATTCAACCCAATCTGCCGGCTGGCCAGTTCGCGGCGGAACGGCAGGCTCTTCTCCGCCAGCAGGCGCTCGGCCTGATACCGGTTCTCCCGCGCGCGGTCGAGAGCGGCCTCATATTGCGAAGGGGTCATTGACTTGGGGCCACGCGTCACCAGGCCGGCCAGTTCCGCGCGTGCCGCCGCCAACCCGGCCGCCAGACGCGCCACTTCCGGGTCTCCGCTCCCCATCGCACGGCGCCGCGACGCCATTTCGTCAAACACCACACCCCGTGAACGAACCAGGGCATCCAGGGCTGTCCCACCCGGCGCTCCCGCCGCCGCCAGACTCAGCAGCGTGTTCAGTCCCGACAGTCTCTGTCCCGACGCCTTCGCACCCACATACAGCAGAGCTTCCTGTTCCGGCATGGTGCGGATGGCGACGAGATCGAAAGAACGCGAGATCTCTTCCGCCTGAACGGCAAGCTCGGCGGCCTGCGAGGTCTTGCCGCTGAGTCCCAGGTTGATCGCCCGCAGGTCCAGATTCGCGGCAACTTCCCGGCTCATCGGGCCGAACAGGGCCAGCCGGATCTCGCCGGCCTTCTCGTAGTTCGAAGCCGCGGCGTCGTACTGCCCGGAAGCGCTGAGCGCATCGGCAAGGTTGGCGAGCGAACTAGCGGTGCGCGGGTGCCGCTCCCCGTAAATGGCGGTCGCGATCCGTTCTACCTTACGCAACAGTTCCGCCGCCTCGGCGGGCTTGCCGGTTTCGGTCAGCAAGTACGCATAATTATTCAGGCACCCGGCGGTCAGGATATGATCGGGGCCCAGGGTCTTCTCGTAGATGCGCAAGGCTTCCTGGAAACGAGCCCTGGCCCCGGCGTAGTCGCCCAGCCTGGTAAGCGTCGAGGCGAGGTTATTAAGACAAATGGCCACGTCGGGCTGTTGGTGACCCAACGCCTTTTCATACAGGGGAAGAGCGCGCTCGTAATCCGCCTTGGCCCCCTGGTAGTCGAAAGTGTCCTTCAACAGGAGGGCCATGCTGTTCCAGGCGGCGGCGTGTTCCTGCAACGAATCCGCCGCCGCGGGAAGCGCTTCATGCACCTCGATGGCCCGCCTGAGAAGCAGGCGCGCCTGCGCGTAATCTTCGTTGTGCCGGGCAAATTCGCCGGCTCGCCGTAGCGTCGCGGCCAGTCCGGACGAACCGTGACCGTACACCTCTTCGCTCAGCGCCAGTGCCCGGTCTGCCAGCGCCTGGTCCTGGGGATCCTTGATGCGGCTGGAGTGAAAGAAGATCTCGAGCAAATCGTCGAGCACTTTGGCGACGTCCTTGGAATGCGTTCCCGAACGCGCCTCCGCGTCCGCCAGCACTTGGCGGGCCAGTGGCTCGGCCTCGCTGTAGTGGCCGCTCAAAATCAGTTGGCGGATGGCGCCCTCGCTGGGGCCTTCCTGACCGCACGCCAATACCGCTGCCGCCAGGCACGCCGCGAGAGTTCGGATCACTTTGCCGTGGGCGCCTCCTTGGCAATACTCTCCAGCAGACTCCGTTCTTCCAACTGTCGGGGCCCGTGCAAGCCAATAGCCTGGCGAAGTTCGGCAATGGCGCCGGGGACATCCTGTTTGCGCAATAGTGCCTTGGCCAGATAGAGGTGGGCCTCCTCCAGTTCGGGAGACTCACCCAACGCGATCACAGCCTTCAGTTGCGCGATGGCCTCGTCATCGAGGCCCTGCATGAGGGAACAGATGCCCAGGAAAAACCCGGCCGCGCTGTTCCCGCGATCGCCCTTTACCACCGCCAGCAAGCCCGGCGTGGCTCCAGCGTAGTCGCCCCTCGTATAGCGCTGCATGGCCAGATCGAAGCCGGTTTGGCCGGCTGCCCGCCAATGCGGCTGCGAATATCGCGGCGGCTCAACCATCGCCAGCGCCGTCGGATTGAGGGCTGAACGGGCGGGGGAGTAAGTGCCGCTGGCGGCGGCCCAACCCCCTTCCCGCTCGGAATAAGGCCGCAAGCGGAACCATGTGGCGGCTCCCACAGCCAGCAGCAGACTGGCCGCCACGGCGAAAATCGGCCACCACCGCGCACCTCTTCGCGGGCCGGGAGCCAATGCCGCCTGCATGTCCTCGAACAGCTGCACTTGCTCGAAACAACGCTGGCAGCCGGCAAAGTGTGTTTCGAAGTCGGCCTGTTCCGTTTCGTCGAGCTGGCCAGTGACGTACTTCTCCGCGATTTCCGCCTCTTCGATTTGATCGCAGTCCATCGAGTTTCTCCGGCTACTATGTATCCGCACCACAGGTTCCGTTACAATCCTTTGACGATTTCCGTGATTTTTTTCAAAGCGCGGGATTTCCGCTGTCGCACGGCCTCCTGGCTCATTCCCAAGGATCTGGCAATGTCGGCCAGCTTTTGTCCCTCGGACAGGATTCGCGTCAGGATCGCCCGGTCGGTCGCATCCAACTGAAGGAGCGCCTGTTGCACCAGGGCCTGGCGCTCGGCCGCCTCGAACGCGGCCCCGTGGCCGGGAGCGGCAAGGTCGTCCTCCTGGATCGGCTGACTGAGCCTTGCGCGAGCCCGCCCGCGCAGGTGAGTGTGGGCAATGTTCCGCGCCACCGAGGCGACAAAGGCCGGCAGTTTCCCGGCTTCGCGGAGTTCACCCTGCCGCACGGCTTTCAGAATGCCGATCAGGGCGTCATGCAGGAGATCGCGCGAAGCTTCCCGGTCCCGTGTGCGGGCACAGAGGATAGCAAAGACACGGGGGCCGAAGAACTCGACCAGTTCGGCTTCGGCTTTCCGATCTCCGGCGAGGATCCTCTCCGCCAGACCCGGGGGCCCTCCTCCGTTACCGTCCTGCATGGGGAGAAACCACAGCTTAACACACGCCCCAGCCGTAGTCTGCTCGTTTTCCACGCTCGGCGGCAGCGCGCAATTCGCCGCGCGAATGCTGCTATTGAATCGATACGCTTTGTTCCACGGCGAGGAAGGGCGTAAAGGCGCCGAAGTCGACCTGGCCTCCTGCGACAAGAGGTGGCGTAAGAGTTTGCCCCCCTAACTCAGCCGTTATGATCCCTCCGCTGGACTGAACGGCTTCCACTTCGAGCTGGCCGACGTTGCCCGCGGACCCGCTCACCACGGCGGGAAGATAGGCAAGCGCCGCCGTTGGAACCGAGAAGGTGCCCGAGCTCGCCGGAGCGGCACACGAGACCGTGACGGTGTGCGTGGTAGTGGCGCTCAGAATTTCACCTTGGACGACGATGATGATCTCGTCGAACCCGGTGCCGGTCCAGGTGATGGTCAGCGGCTGGGAGCGGTCGATGGTCGTGATCGAGGCGAGATTGGTCGCCGAGAAGCTGGTAGGGAGAGTCGACGATACGCTAAATGGACCGACGTCGGCGCCACCGCTTCCGGTCAGCGTGTACGTGCCGCCGTCCACCAGCGCGCCCGCGGCTGGAGTGAAGCTGTAGATGGGCCCATTGGCCAGGGCTATCTTCCCCAAGACCGTGTTCGCCGGCAAACCCGGACCGCTGACCGGAAGGCTGGCGCCTGCGTCGAGAAACGAATCGGGCGCGGCGGGGTCCTTCCCGCCGGCTGCGTAGGTTTCGTCCAGCACGATGCAAGAGCCGAACTTCGGTCCCGAGAAGTTGAGGAGCCACTCAGCCGCGGTGTAGCGCGCGAACTGGCCGCCCATCTCTACCGTAGACCCACCGGTGAAAGCGAACGGACCGAAGGAGAATCCGGCAAATACGATATCTCCGCCGTTATCCAGCTTCTGAAGGACAGACTGGCTGAATCCTTGAGCCGTGCACGAGCTCTGCCCGGCGGCGGCGATGGGAACTATAACGGCGTTACTCAAAATGCCTCCCGCGCTGACCTGCGCGGATGCGAAGCAATTCGGCGCGATGCTCGCGGGCAAAGTGAAATTAATCTGCCAGAGTCCCGGATATCCGGATGAGGTGCCAGCGTACAGCGGTGTAATCTGAGTGCCGGCCACGGTCACGAAGAAGTTACCGGCCGCGGTCTGGTCGCCGGAACTGCCGCCGGTGTCATTGAGCAGATCGGCGCCGCCGCCGGTTCCCCAGAACACCAGCGTGTCTCCAGGGTGAGCGGGCCCGAGCGTCCAGGTGTACCCGTTGAACGCGACGCTGCCGCTGGTGAACCGGGTGAGGCTGATTCCGCCGTTGACGCTCCCGTCAGTGGCTTGTGCGGTGCCCGTTCCCTGGCTGTTGGCGGTTGCGATCCCTAAACTGCGCGGCACCACGGTCACGTTCTGCGGCGCGCTGGTGAGGCCGTTATAGGTCAACTGCACCGCGTAGGTCCCCGGTGCGACCGAAGAAGGAAGAATGCCGGCGACCGCTCCGGCGAGGGAATAATATATCTTCGCGTTGATGGCCGATCCGCCGCCCACGGGCGTGAACGTAATCGACGTTCCTCCGAGAGTAGTCGGGTAGTTGGGCGGCGAAGCGATCACAATAGACGCAGGACCCAAGCCGCTGCCGAGGATCGCGAACACGACGCCGGGCGCCAACTGGTTCTGATACCCGAGCGCGTTGACAATGCCACCGCTATTGATCACTGGCGCGTTGGCGCCGGTAACGGTCAGCGTAACCGCGAACGACAGCGGCTGATTGCCGGAGCCGCTCGGAGTTACCGTGATCGCGCCCGCGTAGATCCCACTGGGAACGCCGGCCGGATTGATGGAGACGCTGAGCGTGGCCGGCGTGGTGCCACTCGACGGGCTGACGGAGAGCCAATTGCCGCCCGAGATGGTGGATGCCGCGGCGGTGAAACTCAATGCCGCGCCCAAGCTCGTCACACTGACGGATTGGCTGGCGGGAGTCGCCGCGCCGGTTGTGTATGAAAACGACAGAGTGGTCGGGCTGGCGGCCATCGACGCTCCCGACGTGATTTTTCGCACGGAGTTGGCGCCCGTCGTGAAATAGAGATTGCCGGCGGGGTCGAGCACCACGCCCCACGGGTTCGATATATAGGCGGTCGAGGCCGGGATGCCGTCGAGGATGGGAGTGGAAACAGGGCCTAGGAACCCAGCGACGGTGCTGATGATGCCAGCCGCGTTCACTTCGCGGAGCCGTTGGTTCTGGTTGTCGGCCAAAAGGAGGTTGCCGTACGAGTCGACAGCCATGCCAAGCGGGCCGGCGAGCTCGGCCGCGGTGGCGGGGCCGCCGTCTCCGGAGAATCCGTAGGTACCGGCGGTTACCCCGGCGTAGGTGCTGATGATACCGCTGGTATCTACCTTGCGGATCCGGTTGCTTTCCGCGATATAAATATTGCCGGCGCCGTCAACGGTAACCGCGTGAGGGTTGTCGATTGCCGTGGCAGTCGCCTGCACGCCATCGACCGCGGCGCCGCCGAGGGCGTTTCCGTTCCCAGCCACGGTGCTGATGATTCCGGCGGTGTTGATTTTCCGGATGCGATAATTGAACTCGTCCGCAATATAGAGATTGCCCGCGCTGTCGAAGCAAATGCCGGCGGGGAAATAGAGCAGAGCCTTGCTCGCGGGGCCGCCATCGCCAGCAAAGCCAGGGGAGCCGTTGCCGGCAATCGTCGTAATGATGCCAGTCGCGGCGTTGACCATACGAATCGCATGGTTGGTATCGTCGCTGATATACAGATTGCCCGCGGGGTCGATTGCCACCCCATTGTACGGCTGGAGGCCACCCAGCGCGGCGCTGGTGGCCGGCCCGCCGTCTCCGCTGTATCCGAACTTCCCGCCGGCCACCGTATTGATGATTCCGGCCGTATTCACCTCTTGGATCGAAGGGCCCATCCAAAAGTAAAGGTTGCCCTGTTTGTCTATGGCAAGAAGCCCAAGCCCACCACTCATACAGGTGCTGATGGCCGGGCCGCCCTCGCCAGCGGCGGTGCAGCTTGGACTCCCGGCGATGGTGCTGATGATTCCCTGGCCGCTCAATGGAGCGGCCGCGATGGCAAGCGTTACGACACAGTCGGCAAAACGGATTCTCATTGTCCCCCCCAACATGCCGCCGAGAGCGACAGAATACGCTCAGCGGGCGGCAGCGGATGCTGTTGTCAAACATAGTGCCACAGATTGCGGTCGGCGGGTAGAAAAAACAATCAGCGATTCCGCTGAACGCGCAGGACAGTTCCGGCAGTTCTAGTTCTGGGGTTTGGCCTGGCGGCGAGTCTCTTGCTTTGAGGAGTGCCTCAGACCCGGAAGACGGGCTCGAGCGACGATAGCTTGGTCTTCAGTCCGGTAAGTTCGTCCGCACTCAACTTGGGTAGCGGCATGGAGGCAAGTTCCAGAGCGAGGTCGAAGATGCGTTCGTCGCCTGGCGGCACGGCTGCCGTGATCTCCTGATTCAAGGTGAAGCGGAGCGCCAGGCGAGCCATCTCGCGATCGTCGATCGGTTGATACCAACACTTCGGATACTTGCGATCGCTCTCCTTCATATCCGCCGGCCACCGGCCAAACGCAAGGGCCTTCAATGCCATGCGGGCCATCCCTTTCGCTTTCGCTTTGGCTAGAATCTGCGGGCCGAAGCCGCCGTTCTCCCAAGCGTTGACATTGACCGGGAACAGCACGCTGTCCAGTTCCAGCGCGTCCATGAGACGAAGAGCCGCCGGCGCATGATGGGCGGAGAAACCAAGATGCCGGACCTTGCCCTCTTTCCTGGCCGCAAAGAACGTCTCCGCGGCACCGGCCGGCGCGAGAATCTTATCGACATCTTCCATCGAGCCGACGGCGTGAAACTGGTAAAGATCCACATGATCGGTGTGGAAACGTTCGAGGGTGCGCTCGAGTTCCTCGCGTGCGCCCTTTGCGTCGCGGCACGTGGTCTTTTCGGCAAGGAAGACTCTGCTGCGATACGGTTGCAACGCTTCACCGAGTTTGATTTCCGCTTCACCATCGAAGTAAGAAGGGGCGCAGTCGAAGTAATTCACGCCGCGGTCATAGGCGGCTGCGACGCGGCGCGAGGCCTCCTCCTGGGAAAGGCCGCAAACCACGATGCCGCCGAGGGCGATGATGGAAAGGTCAATCCCGTCCTTGTACGGGCGGCGCGGCAGAGGCGCTGTTGAGCCATACGCGGCCGTGGCTGTCATAGCGGCTGCGGCGCCAAGAAACTCGCGGCGATCCATAGTTGGTTCCTCTGGAAACATTATATGGCGCGGTTGGGGCGGATCTAACCTGGCAGGCCGCATACCAGCACCGGCAGTGCGAACGGGTACAATTGCAAGATGCCGGGAGCGATGGAAATGCGCCCAAGCCACGCCGTGCGCGGCGTTCTCCTTGACATGGACGGCGTGATCTATAACGACGATCGCCCTATCGCCGGCGCGGTGGAGACGATTGAGTGGGTCCAGGCGCACGCGATTCCGCATCTCTTTTTGACCAACACAACTTCAAAGTCTCGCGCAGCGCTGAGCGAGAAACTCCTTGGGCTAGGCATTCGGGCGGCGGAAACGGCTATCCTCACACCCGCTGCCGCGGCGGCGGAATGGTTGCGGACCGCGCCGGTTGGGCAGATCGCGCTATTTGTACGCCAGACGGCACGGCGGGAGTTTGCCGGCTTGCCATGCCTGCCGGAGGACGCCGAGCGCGGCGCCAGGTATGTGATAGTGGGCGATCTCGGGGATCTGTGGGACTACCGAACCCTGAACCGTGCCTTCCGCTTGTTGCATAACAACAGGGAAGCGCAACTCATCGCGCTGGGCATGACTCGCTACTGGCTGGCTTCCGACGGCCTGTCGCTGGATGTGGCGCCGTTTGTGGCGGCGCTGGAGCATGCGGCCGGACGAGAGGCGCTGGTGTTCGGCAAGCCGGCCGCGCGCTTCTTTCTTGCCGGCGCCGGGAGACTTTCGCTCGGGGCCGGCGAGGTCCTCATGATCGGCGACGACATCGAGGCGGATGTCGCCGGCGCGCAAGCGGCAGGACTGAAAGGCGCGCTCGTGAAGACCGGGAAGTTCCATCCGGCGGATCTGGAAGGGGCTGTCAGGCCGGATGCGGTACTCGATTCCATAGCCGGCTTGCCGACCTGGTGGAACCGGCCGTGAGCCGGCGCAGTCCACTGATAGCCTTCGATAGCGGAGCACTTTTGGGCCGCTGGGTGTAGGATCGAGGTGTCCGGGAGGACGAAAAGAAATCCTGGATTAGAGAGAACAGGTCACCGACGATGCTCGATCCAATTCTCGGTCTGCGATCGTGTGATGTCGCACTCTACACGGCGCATTGCTCCCTCTGGTCGTGGCTCCGATCGGAACCGCTACCGTCAGGGAGCGGTTTCCCAACGGCATCGAACTATGCGGTCAGGGTACTTGTTCTGCAGGGAGCCCGCGGGTTTGTCCGGGCTCTTGCGCTCGCGTTGCCACTTGCCGCGCTGGCGCCCGCGGCTAATCCGGCCTGGATCGAGCAGCAGGAGCTAACTGCGTCCGATGGCGTGGTGGGCGACCAGTTCGGCTGGTCCGAGTCAGTGAGCGGGAACACGGCGGTGATCGGGGCTGTTAGCAGGAACAACGCCCAGGGAGCCGCGTATGTATCGGTGCTTAGTGGCGGAGTTTGGACCCAGCAGCAGGAATTGACTGCTTCGGATGGCGCGGCGGACGACTATTTCGGCTTCTCCGTGTCGGTGAGCGGCGACACCGCGGTAATTGGGGCCTGGAATAAGACCATCAATTCGCAATCCCAACAGGGAGCCGCATACGTGTTTGTGCGCAGCAACGGCGTCTGGACCCAGCAGCAGGAGCTGACTGCTTCCGATGGCGCTGCGGGCTACTCTTTCGGCTATTCCGTCTCAGTTAGCGGAGACACGGCGGTGATCGGGGCTCCTGGCAACGGAGCCGCGTACGTGTTTGTGCGCAGCGGCGGGGCGTGGAGCAAGCAGCAGGAACTGACGGCTTCCGATGAAGCGGCCAGCGACTATTTCGGTTACTCCGTCTCGGTGAGCGGGGGCACGGTCCTGATCGGCGCTCCGGCTAAGAACAACTACCAGGGAGCCGCATATGTGTTTGTGCTCAGTGGTCAAGCGTGGACCCAACAGCAGGAACTGACTGCTTCCGATGGCGCGGCGGACGACAGTTTCGGATTTTCCGTCTCGGTGAGCGGGGGCACGGCCGTGGTCGGGGCTCCCGGCAAGAATGGCTCGCAAGGAGCCGCGTACGGGTTTGTGCTCAGTGGCGGAGTGTGGGGCCAACAACAGAAAGCCACCGCGTCGGATGGCGCGGCGGGCGACAGTTTCGGTAACTCGGTGTCGGTGAGCGGGGCCTCGGCGGTGATCGGCGCTTATCACAAGAATACCGACCAGGGAGCCGCGTACCTGTTTATGTTCAGCGGTGGAGCATGGGCCCAGCAACAGGAGTTGACCGCTTCCGATGGCGTGGCGGGCGACTATTTCGGATGTTCGGTATCGGTGAGCGGAGACACGGCGGCAATCGGGGCCGTCGGCCGAAACAACTATCAGGGAACCGCATACGTGTTTGCCGTGCCGCAGCCCACGATCGGTGGTGTCATCAGCGCGGGAGACTTCGGCGGCTTTTCCACCACTGCGCCAGGGACCTGGATCGAGATCTACGGATCGGAGTTGGCGTCCACCACGCGCCCCTGGACCACCGCGGATTTCACCGGCAACAGCGCGCCCATTGCTCTGGACGGCGTGCAGGTGACCATCGGCGGTCAGTCGGCGTTCGTCGAGTATGTCTCGCCGGGCCAGGTGAATGCGCAGGTGCCATCGAACATCGGTACGGGCTCCTTGCCACTGACGGTCACCAGCGGGAACGTGACCAGCGCGCCGGTGAACGTCACCGTGAACGCAACCCAGGCCGGCCTGCTCGCTCCGCCGTCGTTCAAAATCGGCGGGAACCAATACGTCGCGGCACAGTTGGCCGACGGAACCTATGTTCTGCCAGCCGGCGCGATCGCGGGTGTCAATTCACGGCCGGCCCAGCCCGGCGACGAGATCGTGATCTATGGAATTGGCTTCGGCTCGGTTGTGCCGAACATACCCGCGGGCCAGATCGCGACCGGGGCCAGTCAGCTCTCCGCGTCTTTGCAGGTCCTGTTCGGACAGACGCCGGCGCAGCAGGTGCCCTACGCGGGCCTGGCGCCCGGCTACGTGGGGCTGTACCAGTTCAACGTGGTAGTGCCGGCCGTGCCGGATAACAACCTGGTGCCGCTGACGTTCAATCTGGGCGGTGTGCCCGGCACACAGACGCTCTACACCGCCGTGCATCAGTGATGCGAATCGGCTATCGCCGAAGGTCCCTCAACCCGCGCCCGCCTTTGCCTTTGCCTCGAACACGCTTTTTCCCGTGCGCTGCTCCAGCACGGCGACAGCTTCTTCGATGGGGCAGCGGGGCATAGCCAGATCGCCGGCCACGGCGGCGCGCAGTTCGATCATGTTGCGCAGGACCTTGGTGGTGGTTTCTCGGCCGCGGTGAATGCTCAGCTTGGCGTCCTCGAGATCGGCCGCGTAGTCGTCAAAGAAACGGATGATGCGTAGCATGCTGGTGAAGGTCATGCCGGGGCGATAGGAATCGATCACCTCGTTATCGAAAAAGCCTGCCTCGCGCGCGGGCGGATGCACCACGTAGCCGTGCAGGCGCTGCTCGCCGGAGTGCACGCTGGCCTGGTAAGCATCTGGCATGGCGGCGCGGTCGAAAACGTAGCGGCAGCGGCCCTGCTCAAATTCCCAGGGCAGACGGTCCAGGCGAATCGCGTGGCGGAAGGGCGCTCCGTAGCCCACGTCCACGTGATACGCGACGCCGGACAACCGCACGCGAATCGAAGTGTGCACGTTGGGCTTGCTCATGTCCGCACCGAGCAGGTCCGCCTGGTAGCCCAGCGCGTTGAGCAGGGAGGCAAGGAATGGATTGTTGGTGTGACAGGTCCCGCCCAGGTCGCGATGCTCGATGCCATCCAGGAATTCGGCGAGCGTGGTGACGCGGCCGGTGCCTTCGCGGCCCAGCAGCAGCAGTTTGGACACGTTCTCGAAAGGGACGCGGCACAAATGCCGGTATACGATTTCGTCCAGCGCCGCTTCGTCCAAAACCGCGGGCCCGGGCGTTGGTGTGCGAGTACCCAGAACTCGCAGGTATCGCTCAAGTTCTCCGGCGACCATGCTTGCCCGATTCTATCGCGAGCGACGGGGCAATGGGCGCGAAAACTTTTTGGAACTATTTCCAGGAAACCCTGGAATAGCCGCGCTCATCTATAATGGTGAAAAAAGAAACAGTGGAATCATGTGGCTCGCATCGAAATGAAGGGCTTTCTCCTCATCCTCGGAACAGCTGGCCTGTTGGTGGCCGTATCGCCAGAGCTGGAGCGGGCGCGCAACTTGTACAACCTCACCGCCTTTGACCAGTCGCTGCGGGTTCTCGAGGCCATGCCCGCCAAGGACGCCGCGGTTTACGATCTGATGGGCCGCGATTATTACATGCAAGGCGATTACAAGCGCTCGACCGAAGCCATGGAGAAAGCCTTGGCAGCCGAACCCGGCGACGCCGTGCACGCGCTCTGGCTGGGCCGCGCTTACGGCCGGCGCGCCGAGAGCGCCAGCATTTTCAACGCGCCCGGCTATGCGGCCAAAGCGCGCCAGTATCTGGAGCGGGCCGCCGAGCTCGATCCGCGCAATCTCGAAGCTCTCTCCGATCTTTTCGATTATTATCTGCAAGCGCCCGGTTTCCTGGGCGGCGGGGAAGAGAAAGCGCAACGCACGGCGGATCAAATCGCGGAGCTCAGCCCGGCCGAGGGTTTTCTGGCCAAGGCCAAGCTGGCCGAGAAGCGCAACGAGTATTTCGCCGCCGAAGCTCACCTGCGGTCGGCCGTCGGAGCCGCGCCGGAACAGATCGGCAAGTTGATTGACCTGGCGCGCTTCCTGGTGAGGCAAGGCCGCGTGCAGGAAGCCGACCAGAGTCTGGCGCGCGCCGAGAAGATCGAGCCCGGCAGCCCCCGGCTGATGCTTGCCAAAGCCGATCTCTACATCAAGACCGGCCGCAAGCAGCAGGCGCGCGAAATCCTGCAACGCTATTTGAACGCGCAACTCACGCCCGACGATCCGCCGCGATCCGAAGCCCTGCGGCTGCTGCGCCAGGCGGGCCACTAAGCCCCCATGCTTCTCGGCGAGTCCCTCCGTTTCAGCGCCCAGGCGCTGCGGGCCAACCCGATTCGGTCGCTACTCACCGGGCTGGGGATGGTGATCGGCACCGCCTCGGTGATCCTGGTGGTGACGATTTCGCTCACCAGCCGCGATTACATCCTGCAACAGATCGAGGGCGTCGGCTCCAACATCATCTACGCCTACCTGGTGAACAGCGGGCCCACCGTCGTCACCGCCGACGCCGATTACGTCAAGCTTGCCGACGTCGAGGCCGTCCGCCAGGCGCTCGCCGGAGACATCGTCGCCGCCACCGCCGTGATGTCCGATGTCAACCCGCTGCTGATCGGCGGCAAGGTGCGCGACGTGAAAATCATCGGCACCGACGACTCCTATGTCACCGTGCGCAACATTGCCGTCAGCTCCGGGCGGGGCCTCGAGGCGAGCGACCTGTCGCTGCGCGAGAAGGTCGTCCTGCTCAGCGATCCCCTCGCGCAGCGCATGTATGGAATGCCTGCCGCGGCTTTGCATCAGAAGATCCGCTTGTACGGCCTGGAGTTCACCGTCATCGGCGCCTTCCACGAGCGCGGCGATACCATGGGCCAGTCCGAAATCGAGCGCGACACCATCCTGATGCCGGTTACCGTGCTCCGCTACTTCACGCCCGTGGAGCGCATCGACCCCATGTACGTCGAGGCGCGCACGCCCGAGCAGGTGGACCGCGTGGCGGCGCGCGTCGAGCAGATCCTCGAAAGCCGCCACCGCCCCGGTGCGCCCTTCCGCGTGCAAACCTTGACCGCCATTCTGGACGCCGCCAAGAACATCTCGCTGATTCTGTCGCTGGTGCTGGTGCTGGTCTCGGCCATCACGCTGGTGATTTCCGGGATCGGCATCATGAACATCATGCTGGTGACGGTGACGGAGCGCACCCGCGAAATCGGCCTCCGCCTCGCGGTGGGCGCTTCGGCGCGCGAAATCCTGCTCCAGTTTCTGGTCGAAGCCATGATGGTCAGCCTCTCCGGCGGCCTGGTCGGCATCCTGGCCGGGGTGGCGATTCCCTTGAGCGTCGGCCTTTTCGCCAATATCCGCATCCCTGTCTCGCCGGTCGCCATCGTGGTGGCGTTCGGCGTTTCCTGCGCGGTCGGCCTGGTCTTCGGCATCCTTCCCGCCAACCGCGCCGCCCACTTGAACCCCACCGAAGCGCTGCGCTACGAATAGACAGAAGTCAGGAGTCAGAAGTCAGAAGACAGGAGCCAGAATGTGAACCAGCGCCGGCGCCGCCGTGATTCCCCGTCTTCTTCTGCTCCTGACTCCTGGCCCCTGAACTGCCTGCGCCCGCTTTGCTAGACTCAGACAAGTGAAAAAGACAATCTGGAGATCGGTCGTCGAAGTCGGCTTTATAGTTTTCTTATTCTATTCCAACCTTCTCATGGGCGAGTTTACGCGCACGGGAAAAGGACAAACGATGGGCTTGGCCTGGGCGGTCGCGGACATCTTCACGACTGCCAATTTTGCGATTGCCCTTCTGGCCGCGCTGGCCGGCTATCTTGTTTTTGAATTTCTTCGCAACCGGCCCTAAAGGGCCATCGCGGCCGTGGCCGCCCTGGCTGTACAATCGATGCAGGGAGACTCGCGTATGAGGATACTGTGCGGGTTGGGAATTGCCGTCCTGGTTTCCGGCAGCCTCGCGGCGCAACACCATGGCGGTTCTGCGCCTGCCCACAATGGGGCGGCATCGAGTGGCGCGCGATGGGGCGGCACGCATTCGGCGCCGCGCTTCCCGCACGCGGCCTCCATGGTGCTGGTCCCCTACGCTTATCCGCTAGCTTACAGCTATGACGCACCGCCGGCGGACCAGTCGTACACCGATTCGTACCAAGCGGCGCCTGCCGCGGCTGAAGGTAACGAATCCTCCGGTCCGCAGTACGCCGCCGCCGAACCGCCGCCGCACAGCGTGATCCTCAACATGGAGGATATGGATGCCAACCCTCCCGCCGAGCCTCAGCACTACTACATCGCCCTCAAGGACCATCACGTCTATCTGGCCGTGGCTTACTGGGTGGAGGGAGACACGCTGCACTACTTCCTTCCCGGCAACACCCACAATCAGGTGTCGCTCTCGCTGGTCGACTACGACCTGACGCAGCGCCTCAATCGGGAATCCGACACGGAAGTGCGGTTGCCGGGGAAGTAAGGCTGGCGGATCGCTAGGGGCCCATTCCGCAACCACTGCGCAAGCCGCTCCCTGGCGGTCGCGGCTCCGTTGCGCATATCGGAGCCGCGACCGTAAGGGAGCGGTTTGCCCGCCTCATCGATCTCATTCCCACTCGATGGTAGCCGGCGGCTTGTGGGTCAGGTCGTAAAATACGCCCGCGATCTCCGGTGTCGCCATCAGCTCCCTGCATAGGCGGTCCAGCAGCGCAGGCGGCATCGAGACCGAGCGCGCGGTCATGCCGTCCACCGAGTCCACTGGCCGCAACACCACCGAATCGGTCGCCTGGCCGGTGCCCAGGGGAATCAAAATCACCGGAAACTGCCACACCGTGGCGTCAAAGCCGCTCTCGTGCGAAATCCGCCGCACGATGGCATCGGCTCGGCGCAGCCGCGCGATCCGTTCCGGCGTGAGGGAACTGGCCCGCACCCGCATTTCCGCCAGCGGAACGCGCGGGGCCACGGCGGCGATCACGCGGTTGACGCCGCTCAGGCGGTTGATCAGCGCGGTGGCGCGCTCGTGATCGAGCTCATCGATCGCCAGCACTGGCGCGTAGCTGCGCGAATCGCCTTGCACTCCGACCGAGTGGACCGGTATAACATACCCCTCCGCGGTAGCGATCGCCACCGCGTCCGATTCCGCGCAAAGGCAGCGAATCGCCAGGCCGGGACCGGGAAACGGATGCCGCTCCAGCAACTCGGCGGGCAGGCCCAACTCACGGCCCACCTCCCGCACTTCGTCCTTGTAGAACGACTTCAGCGGCTCCACGATGCGCCCGCTTTCCATCAGCTTCTGAATGCCGGCCACGCGGTTGTGATGGGTCTTGATGACCGCTGCCTTGGCCGTGCCGCCCGATTCGATGGTGTCCGGGTATATGGTGCCCTGCCCCAGAATCCAGTTCTCCTCGAAGATGTGGCGCGCCTCGATGATGCGTTCCTGCACGCGCACGAACTCTTCGCCGATGATGTGCCGCTTGCGCTCCGGATCGGTGACTCCGGCGAGCGCGCCCAGAAATTGTTCGCCCGCCTGCTCCACGGTGACCCCCAGGCGGCTCACGAAATCGGTTTCGCCTTCGCGCATCAGGCCGGTATCCACGTAGACCCCGCGCACGCGGCCGGCGCCGAGCGCGCGCGTGCACAGAGTGTACGCCACGCTCGAATCCACGCCTCCGCTGACGAAGAAGAAGACGCTGCGGGAGCCCACGGTGTCGCGGATCTCCTGCTCCAGCATCGGCACGCGCCCGCGCGGCTCCCAATCCTGGACGCATCCGCAAACGCCGAAGACGAAATTGCGCAGATACTCGCGGCCGCGCAGCGTGTGCACCACTTCCGGATGGAATTGCACGCCGTAGAGCTTGCGCTGGGCGGCGGCAATGGCCGCCACCGCGCACGTATCGGTGCGGCCGACAACCGTGAAGCCGGCCGGCGGCGCCGCCACCACGTCGCGATGGCTCATCCAGATCTGCTGCCGCCCGGCCAGGCCGGCGAACAGCGGGTCGTCGACTTCGTCGAGCTCGAGCGTGGCCAAGCCGTATTCGCCCTTTTCGCCGCGCGTGACCGTGCCGCCCAAAAGGTACGCCATCAGTTGCTGCCCGTAGCAGATGCCCAGCACGGCCTGCCCGGTCGAGAAAATCGCCGGGTCGCAGGTGGGGCTTTCGGGATCGTAGACGCTGGCAGGGCCGCCCGAGATGATGATTCCCTTGGCCGCGGCCAACTCGCGTGCCGGGGTCTCGCTGGGACGCACCTCGGCGTATACGCCCAGATCCCGCACCTTGCGGGCCTCCAAGTGACAATATTGCCCGCCGGCGTCGAGCACGATGATTTGTGGATTGGGATTCAAGTATCGATAGTAGCAAGAGCGCGGCTGCGCGAGAAATGTGCTAGCGCGGGCGTTACCGAGGCCGCTTCGCGCGGTACACCGTTGTCGCCGGGTTGAAGTGCCGCCAGTCGAACCAGTAGTCCTTGATCGATTCCACCCGCTCCAGGCAAACGCCGCTCGATTTGCCGGAGACGGCGCAGCCTTGAAAATTCCACTCGCTGCCGGTGGCGCTGTCCATGAGAAGCGCCGCGGGCAAGGCGGATTGCCCGGCCAGCACGCGATAGAAGTCCGCCGCCGCCGCGACGCCCGGAATGCGCCGCCGGAAAGCGCGCACGGAGTGTCCGTCCTGTCCCAGCACCAGCAGGACGGGTTCGGCGCCCAGATGGTCTTCGATGAGCTTCTCTTTTAGCAACGCATCGTAAGGGACCGCCCGGCTGGCGCCGAATCCGTGCAAGCCCACCATCAGTTCGCGCGGCGCCAAGCCGGATTCGGGAAAGGCGATCACTGTCGGCGCCTTCAGCATCCTCACGTCCCAGTCTTTTCTTGAGTACAGAGCAGTGTCGGCGGCGAGCTCGCGCAGCACCGTGCCATTCGGCTCCTCGGCCTTCCAGGTGGCGAAGGTCAGCTCATCGGACGCGACCAGCGTCAACCGCCGTCCCGCCAGCGGTCCCGAGATGGCGGCGCCGGTGATCTGCTGCCAGTAGCTGCCGGTCTCCTCGTCGCGCATCAGGAAGTTCTGATCGTTGATGCCGGCCAGGTGAAACCTCAGCCGCAGCCCGCCCGCCTCCGCTCTCCACACCAGACCGGTGTGACAGAGCGTTCAATACGTCGCCACAATCGGAACGCCGTCCACCAGGTCGTTCACGATGTGGTAGTAGGAAATGTTGCGGATCGGATAGGCGCGCGCAACCGGCCCCACCTGTATCGCAATCACCATCTCGTCGCCATCCAGCCTGCTCTGGCCGGCAGCCATGAAGGCGGGAGGCCCCAGCGGATGGAACATCAGTTCGTAGATGTTGACGCGCGATGCGAGCGCCATCGCCCCCACCGCCAGCGCAGCCGCCGCGGAAGCCGTCCGGCGAAGCCAGCGCCGTTCCCGGCGCCAATACCAAATCAGGGCCGCGAAAACGGCGGCGGCCAATGCCACCATGACGGGCGCACGGTACCGTGCCACGAACAGCGCCACGCCCAGTTCCCGGACGCCCTGGGCTCGAAACGGCCGGATGACGTACACCGGATACACAAGAAGGAAGAAGGACGCCAACAGGCAGGGAACGACGTACAGCAGGAACTTGCGCCCAGGCGTCGTGGTTTTCATCGGAGATGCCCCCTGGCGGCGTTCCGGCCCTTCCGGGAACCGGATTCTGCGACCGATTCTACGAAAATCGGTGGCCTACGCCAATAATCCCTTTCCGTTAGTATATTCCAATTATTGTAGCGGCCCGTTTTCCCGGTTATGCTCTATTCAACAAGCGAGATTTCTTCTTTACGGATTAGGCGTTAAGGTAAGCAAGTTCTGGAATCCGGAATGAGCCGGTTCGTACACCCCGCGAGCTGGCGAACACGGCCCACCGGTGCTTACCCTAACGCCTAAAATTTTTTGAGGGGTACCCCACGCGAGCCCGACGGGCTTACCGCCCGATCGCCGCCGGCGCCGGCGGGCGGCTCTCCACCACCACCCGGCCCTTTTCCAGGAGCGCGGCGGCCTGCGCCAGCGCATCCACCGCCTGCACCGCTTCCGGATCGGTCATGGCAAAAACGCGGTCGCTTTCGTCCACGTTAAACGCCCAGATGTACATCTCTCGCGCCAGGTAGCGCTTGATCCAGTCGTGGTCGCGCGTAAACTCGGCCTCGGTGAACTGGTAGCCATGGTCCAGCAGGTAGTCGTGCAGTTGCTCGATCAGGCCGTTGCTCGGCATCCATCCCTCCGGCAGCTTGGCCGGATGCGCGGCGAAGTACGCGCGCGTGAAGCTGAACAGCCCCGTGCGGTCGAGCGCAGCCTCCAGCCGGTCCCTTCGCGGCGCGGCGTACTTTTCGTCCGGCGCGATGCCGTTGCCGCCGTACACCGCGCGGCCTCCATCGGTGGTGCGCCGGTCGTTGGCGTCTGGGGTCGCCCGGCCTTCGTGGAAGTAGTAATCGTACAGGGTCTCGTGCGAATAATCGCGCTGAATCAGACGGCCGCTGGGAGTGTAAAAATGGGCCGTGGTCAAAGCCAGCGCGGTGCGGCCGGGAAGTGGAAAGATGGTTTGCACCAGGCCCTTGCCAAACGTGTTCTCGCCTAGAATCCAGGCCCGGTCGTGATCCTGCAGCGCGCCGGAGACGATTTCCGCGGCCGAAGCGGAGTAGTGATTCACCAGCACGACAATCGGATACCGCCGGCCCGGAGCGGCGTGCTCCGCCGTATAAACCAGTTCCCGTGAAGCTCGCCCGCGCTGTGAAACGACGCTCTGACCCTTTTCGAGAAAGTGGCCGGCCACGTCCACCGCTTGGTGCAGCAAACCGCCGCCATTATCGCGCAAGTCCAGAACCAGGCCCTCGATGCGCTCTTCTCCCAAACGCTTCAGGTTCTGCTCCACCTCGCGCGCGGTGTAGTCGCCGAAGCTCAGGATATGCAGGTAGGCGATGCCGGGCCGCAGCCAGAAAGCGTCGTGCACGGTCTTGCGCGTGATGTCCTCGCGCGTCAGCGTGAAGCTGAGGCGCTCGTTGGTTCCGCTGGCCGCCTCGCGTTCCACCGTCACCGTCACCTGCGTGTTGCGCGGGCCCTTCAGCAGGTCCACCACCTCGCCGGTATTCTTGCCGCCGACGGGCTGGCCGTTGACCGCGACGATGGCGTCGCCGGGCCGCAGGCCCGCCCGGTAGGCGGGCGAACCGGGAAACGGCGCGCTCACCACCGTCTGGTCGCCGCGCGTTCCCACGCTCATGCCCACGCCGCTGTAGTGCTCGTTCTGCTCTTCGCGCAGCGCCTGATAATCTTTCGGATCGAAAAAAGTGGAATGCGGATCGAGCGTGCGCAGCATTCCCGGAATCATGCCCCGGTAGATAGCCTGATCGGGATCGGGAACCGTGGCGAAATTCTCTTCCACTAGCTCGTAGACGCGCGCGACCTGGCCCACGCTCTGGCCGCCCGGCTCGGCGCCGGCCGCCGCCACCATGGGGGCTTGGAGACCGCCCGCCAGCCAACCGGCCAGGATCAAAGCCACCGGCACAAACCGCGTTCGACGCTCAACCGTCATTTGGAATCCATCCCCCCCCGCAAGCCTAATATAGTCCACCAGTCCAGTTAGACGCACCAGTCGAGGTTTCGGCTGCAGGGATTCGCGCCAGGACGGCGCCGTGAGGGGGTGCCATAACAAAAAAAGAGGGGAGCCGAAGCTCCCCTCTCAAAACGAAACAGCAGGTTGAACTAGTTGTTCAGCGCCTCAGGATTGGTGAACAGGGCGCCGGAGGTGGAACGCTGTGCGCCGCCGCCACTGTCGATCACGAGGGCCAGATAGCTTGCCATGATGTTGCGAACGCCGACATCGCTGACGGCCGCGTAACCATGAGCATACTGGAAGTTGCAGAGGGCGATCATGTAGCCAGACCAGTTGGCCGGCACGTTCTGTGAAGCCAACGTGAGAGCCGTGGTGCCGGAAATGATCGGTACACAACTGGTCGTGCAGATCCCGGTGGCGCCCAGCGTGCTGGGTGTCGGGAAGGTTGCAGCAGTGGACGCTCCGGGAGGCCCACCGTACCAGTACAGTGTGCAGGTGCCTGCCTGGTTGGTCGTGTTAAACGGATCGGACGTGGTATTCGCAATCGAAATACCCGTGTCGAAGCCGGATTGACCAGGAACCAGGAATGCTGTCGTCACATACGGGAACAACAGCGCCGTGTTGCAAAGGTTGATGTTCAGGAAGTTCGTTCCGGCGGCAGCGGCAGCAATTGCGAACCGCGGAATCGTCAGGGTGCTCGAAGCGAGCCCAGCGGCGGTGGCCGTAAACGGCACAGTCGGCGTCGGAGCATAGCTCAGAGCTGCACTGATTCCCGATGTTTGAGGAATGTTGTTAGCGTACGTAACATACACGCCGAAGTCGAAGTTTTCGATCGTGTTCGGGAGCTCCTGGACGACTTCCCAGATAGCCGTTGATGTTCCGGTAGAAGACACCGGCAGCAGCCATTGGCCATTGCTGGTAAGGGTCTGGGTCGGAATCGGGTTGTCAATACCGGCCTCGGAGCTAACCAGTTCGGCCAACTCGGGAGAGCCAGCGCCGGCGGGAGCAACACCAGTGGTCGAAGGACCGCCATTGGTGCCATTGGCTCCGATCAGGTTGACGCCCGATACATAAACGCTCACGCCGGACGGGATGTTGCTGAAGACCGCCTTGAGGCGCGTGCCATAATCAGCCAAGCCAGCGGTCCAGGTGGTGCCGCTTGCGGGGCTGTAAGTGAGCGGCATTGCGGTGCCGCCAGGTGTGGTGAAGTTGCTGATGAAGCCGGACTCTGAGTTGTAGATCGCGCCCGGGATGTTCTGAATCGCCGGCTGTGTGGTCGCCGGGTTCAGGCCCTGAGAAGCCCCAGGAAGGGCTGCGTTGACGCGCGTCTTGAACGCAGTGCCGAACAGCTCGCTAAACCGCAGAACTGCGACGATTGTGTCGGTTTGCGGTATGCACTGATAGAAGTTGGCGGTCGAGATCGTCTTGCTGTTCGTAGCATCGCGGAACGAACCGGCAAAGCTCGACTGAATGTAGCCAACCGTCACGGTCGGGTTGTTGACCGAGACCTGGACGTTATTGATGGAGATCTGAGCCAGAACGCTCTGGAAGCCAGATCCGCCACCGGTAATGCCATTGGCGTTCACGCGCAGGTTGGTAATACGAAGAACCCGCGAGACACCGGTGCTGACCGGCGCCAGAATCGGCACGCCAAAGAACGTTACCTGGCTGCCGCTCGTGATACCCTGGTACACGTTCGGAGCCGGGGTGGTCCCGCCCGAGGCAGTCACGATATCGACGCCCGTGCCGCCGCCATTGGTAACAGTTCCTACCCATGCCTGACACCCTGAGAACGGGGTGGTGCAAAGGCTTTGTGACTCGGCCGGGCCAACGCCCGACAGGCTGGTGGCGCCCGGTTCGTCAATCATCAGCAAAGCTTCCGATTGACCGCTGGTGCCGAGCAGCCGGCTGGTGATAGTGCCCTGCATGTTAACCACGACGTTGGCCAGTTGAATCGGCTGCCCCATGGCTGGAGCGGTGCCGCCGGTGCAAATCAACGTGATGTCACCGACCAACTCCGTGTAACCTTCAGTGCGTAATTGTGGAGGTACAGCAGTGCCGGCCGTGCATACGAGGTTTGTCCCCTCGTTACCGACGCCGCCCTGCGCGCTGGCCACCCCTGTGAATACCAGGGCTAGCACAGACAGCGCAAGAATCCATTTGCGAAAATCTGCCATTTCCTTCTCCTTGTAAATTTACAAAATGTTGAATCGGTCGAAGTACTCTTCCAACCTGAGCCTCTTGACTCCAGCTTCCAAACCGTTCACACAACCTGGGGACTTCTCCGTGTCGGGCGGAGATTCTTGTTTCCGAAGGTCACCAAGCTGACCGCCGGGCCTTTGTTGAACTCTTGCCAAGTGGTACTTGTTTTGTTTTAAACGAATTATGTACTCACCAGGCGCGAACGAAAAATTGCACACAAACACCGGACGCGGTAAGTCCTATTAATAGCTGATTGCCCGGCCAGTGTCAAGAGAAAACCTTTCCCTGCAACACGAAATGGCCCGCTTACGCGATTCGATTGCGTTTCGTACAAGTTTCGACCTGATTTAACCATGTAAGCCACCCCTCCGTCAAGGGTTTCACACCGAATCGTCTCATTTTTATGGGGCCAAACGTGACATTTTTCTCGTCGGCCCTCCAAAAACCGGATTTCCAGAGGGGAAACCACTGGATTGTGTTCCCAGACACACACCCCGGCCCTGTTTTCGCCCCGTGAAATACATCGGCGGAAGTCCGCCGGCCCTCCAGGGCCGTTGGTTACGAGGACCCGCGCGGCGCCGCCGGCCGGAAACTCAACTCGCCCGTGTCGCTCTCGGCATCCACCAGAATCGACTGGCCGTCGAGGACCCTGCCTCCCACCAGCAGGCGCCCCAGCGGCGTTTCGATTTTCTTCTGGATGGCCCGCTTCAAGGGTCGCGCTCCATAGGCCGGATCGTAGCCGGTCCGCGCCAGGTTCGCGCGCGCCCGGTCGGTCAGCTCGAGCTGGATCTGCCGGTCCGCCAGCCGCGCGCGCACTCGCCCCAGTTGAATGTCGACGATCTGCTTCAGATGCTCCTCGGCCAGCGCGTGGAACACAATCGTCTCATCCACGCGATTCAGGAACTCGGGGCGGAAGTGGGCGCGCATTTCCTCCAAAACGGCTTCCTTCATCCGCTCGTAGCCGTCGCCCGAAAAACCGCCGCGGTAGTCGAGAATGCGCTGGCTGCCGACGTTGGAGGTCATGATGACGATGGTGTTCTTAAAATCGACGGTGCGGCCCTGGCCGTCGGTGAGCCGTCCGTCATCCAGGATTTGCAGCATCAGGTTGAACACGTCGTGGTGCGCCTTTTCGATTTCGTCGAACAGCACCACCGCGAAGGGCCGGCGGCGCACCGCTTCGGTCAACTGCCCGCCCTCTTCGTAGCCGATATATCCGGGCGGCGCGCCCACCAGTCGCGCCACGTTGTGCTTCTCCTGGTATTCCGACATGTCGATGCGCACCATGGCGCGCTCGTCGTCGAACAGAAATTCGGCCAGGGCGCGCGCCAGTTCGGTTTTGCCGACCCCGGTGGGTCCCAGAAAAATGAAACTGCCGATCGGGCGCGCCGGGTCCTTCAAGCCGGAGCGCGCGCGGATCACCGCTTCCGCCACCGCGGTGACGGCTTCGTCCTGGCCGATCACGCGCCGGTGCAGCTCGTCTTCCAGATGCAGCAGCTTCTCCATTTCGCCGGCCAGCAGCCGGGTCACCGGCACTCCGGTCCAGCGGCTCACCACTTCCGCGATGTCTTCCTCGTCTACTTCTTCTTTTATGAGCCGGGATTGCGACTGTGGCTCGGCGAATTTGCCGGATTCCTCGTTCAGTTGTTTTTCGAGCGAGGCCAGTGTGCCGTATTTCAATTCCGCGGCGCGGTTGAGATCGTATTGCCGCTCCGCCTGTTCGATTTCGAGCTTGGTCTGCTCCACCTTCCCGCGCAACTGGCGCAGCCGCTCCACCGCGCCCTTCTCTCTCTGCCAGCGCGCGGCCAGGGCATCGTACTCGGCTTTCAGGTCGGCCAGCTCTTTCTCCAGGCGCCCGAGCCGTTCGCGGGAAGCCTTGTCGGTTTCCTTGCGCAGCGCCTCGCGCTCGATTTCGAGCTGCATGATGCGGCGCCGCGTCTCGTCGAGCTCGGCCGGCATGGAATCGATCTCCGTGCGCAGGCGCGCCGCGGCCTCATCCACCAGGTCGATCGCCTTGTCCGGCAGAAAGCGGCCGGTGATGTAACGGTTGGAAAGCACCGCGGCGGCCACCAGCGCCGCGTCCTTGATACGCACGCCGTGGTGCACTTCGTAGCGTTCCTTGAGGCCGCGCAGGATGGAGATGGTGTCCTCGACCGATGGCTGGTCCACCACCACCGGCTGGAAGCGGCGCTCCAGCGCGGCGTCTTTTTCGATGTTCTTGCGATATTCGTCGAGCGTGGTGGCGCCGATGCAGTGCAGCTCGCCGCGCGCCAGCATGGGCTTGAGCAGGTTGCCGGCGTCCATCGAGCCTTCCGTCTTCCCAGCCCCGACCACCGTGTGCAGCTCGTCGATGAACAGCACCACTTCGCCCGCCGCATCCTGCACTTCCTTCAACACCGCCTTCAGCCGCTCTTCGAATTCGCCGCGATACTTGGCGCCGGCGATCAGCGCGCCCATGTCCAGCGCCACGATGCGCCGGCCCTTCAGTCCCTCCGGCACGTCGCCGCGGACGATGCGCAGCGCCAGCCCTTCCACGATGGCGGTCTTGCCCACCCCCGGCTCGCCGATCAGCACCGGGTTGTTCTTGGTGCGGCGCGACAGCACCTGGATCACGCGGCGGATTTCCTCGTCGCGGCCGATCACCGGATCCAGCTTCCCCTGCGAGGCCAGCCGCGTCAGATCGCGGCCGTACCGCTCCAGCGCTTCGTAAGTGGCTTCCGGATTCGGCGAGGTCACCCGCTGGCTGCCGCGCACTTCGCGCAGCGCCTGCATCACCCGCTCGCGCGTGAGACCAAGCTCCTTCAGCAGCCGGCCCGCGGCGCCGCGGTCCTCCAGCGCCGCCAGCACCACGTGCTCCACCGAAATGTATTCGTCCTTGAGCTGGCGGGCTTCCTCTTCGGCGCGCTCGAGCAGCTTGGTGAGGCGCGGCGTGACGTAAGCATGGCCGGGAGGAGCGCCGGCCGCCCCGGATACTTTGGGCATCCGGCCGAGCTCGGCTTCCAGCCTCGACCCGAGCGTTTCCGGGTTCACGTCGGCCTTTTGCAGAATCGACGCCGCCAGGCCGCCCGGCTGCTCCAGCAGCGCCGCCAGCAGATGCTCCACGTCGATCTGCTGGTGGCCGTATCGCGCGGCCGTGCTCTCCGCCGCCCGGATGGCCTCTTGCAGCTTTTCGGTAAAGCGGTTGATGTCCATAATCTCATGCTAAAAATACAGGGTCTTTTCCGCAACACCACACAGGCAGGACGTGAAACGCTGGAGCGGCGCCAATCTCAAGAACGGGCGAACGGCGGCCAACCATGCGCCGTCCGCGGGTAGCGCATCGGCTTGCGTCTGAAACCCCAGCGCGAGCGGAAGGAATCCGGAACGCACGAGAAGCCGGCGGAAATCGGACTTGGAATAAAGGTTGCGGTGGAAGTCGCTTCGGCCGCTCACCCGCATCCACCACTCTTCCGCCGAACGTGCATTGGGCAAATAGCCGACCATCAGGCGTCCCTGCGGCTTAAGCACACGATGAAGCTCCTTCAGCGACTCGTAGTCCATGGGGACGTGTTCCAGGACACCGGACGCGATGACGGCATCGAACTGGGCGTCCGGATACGGGAGCTGGAAAGGATGCGCCAGTTGCCGGTACTCCAGGCCGGCATAGCGATGGAAATCCTCGTACTGGTGTGGATCGACCATGTCGCATCCGTGTAGAACGACCTCTTGCCCGAATCTGGCGCGAATGAGGCACGCGTCCGGCGCGTGGCGGCATCCCCAGTCGAGGATCGACGTCCGGCCCGCCAGGTACGGCTCGTAGAACCGAAACAGCCGGACCGTGCCGGAGACAAAAGCGCGCTCCGCGTGCATCCGGAGATACGGGTCGTCGCGACCCCTATCAAAGTGCTGTTTGTACAGGCCTTCCAAGACCGTTTCGAGGCTTTTTTGCATCAAGTTTCGGTGGATCCGACCGAGCTGGCCGGCCTCCATTCTAAGGCTTCACTGCGGGCCGGCGCGGAGAATACCGCGGATAATAACACTTGTTACCAGTTCGAATCCGGTATATACCTGAAGTAGCTCAGACGGGCCGATTGCAGTGGCTCCGATGAACGATCGCACATGCCCGAACCTCAGGTGTCGGGGTTGCTCGACGCCAGCGTAGCCAAATCCGCGTCCGAGGACCCTCGACTGGCGCTGACTGCCTCTCTCTTGCGGCGGCTGCTGCTAACGGTGGCGGTGGTCGGTTTTTTGTATTTCGCGGTCGGCGAGCTGTTCCTGTTCGCCAACAAGCGGGGCGCCCTGTTCCTCGGCGCGGCCGCTCTAGTCCTGCTGCTGCTGATTCCGGAGTGGCTGCGCCGGAAGGGCCGCGTGCTGGCCGCGGCGTGGAGCCTGGTGCTTGGTGGAACGCTGCTGGCGGCCATCTACGTTTTCCTCTCCGGAGGCGTTCGCAGCCCGGGTTTCCTCTTTCAAATCGTATTGATTCAGGAGGCGACGCTGCTGCTCGGGCGCCGCGGCGCGCTGGCGTCCTCGATTCCCACGCTGGCCCTGGACCTCGCTTATGTGGTGGCCGCGGCGCTGGGCCACCGCCCGCCCACCATTTTCCCCATTCCGCCGGCAGTGGCCTGGTGCATCGTTTTCGGCACTTGTGCGTTCGCCGCCGCGCCGCTCGACTATTTTCTGGCCCACCTCGGCGGTGCGCTCGACGTAGCGCGCCTGGAGCTGGCCCGGCGCCGGGAAGCCGAAGCGGCGCTGAGCGAACGGGAAGCCGCCTACCGCACGCTGTTCGAGCAGAGCCCGTTCTCCGTCGCCCTGACCGACATGGATGGCAAATACGTCGACGTGAATGAGAGCTTCTGCATACACGCCGGGCTTACCCGCGCGCAGGTCATCGGCAAGACCGCCCTCGAGCTCGGCCAGGTGGACCAGCAAGAGCACGACAGATTTCGCCGGGCACTCTGGGATGGCGGCGGATCGGTCCAGCAGCACGAGGCCGCGTTTCAGGCGGCGGACGGCAGCCTGGCTCACGTTCTGATTTCAGCCAGAGTCATCGAGATGCGCGGCCAGCGGTACGTGCTGGCCACGGTCAACTACATCACCGAGCGAGTGCGGGCCGAAGCGGCGTTGCGGGAAAGCGAGGCCCGCTACCGCCGCATCGTGGACACCACCAACGAAGGCATCTGGTCGATGGACGAGCGAGGGATCACCAACTTCGTCAACCGGCGAATGGCCGAGATGCTCGGCTACGCGCCCGAGGAAATGACCGGCCGGAGCCTGCTTTCGTTTGTGTTCCCGGAAGACGTCCCGCTCTTCGAACAGCGCATCGCCAGCCTGCAGCGCGGCGAGGCCAGCGTCACCGAAAAACGCTTCCGCCATCGCGGCGGGGCCGAAGTTCTGACGCTGGCGTCGAATACGCCCATCCTCGACGAAGCGGGCGAGTTCAGGGGCGCGTTTGCGATGCTGATCGACATCACCGCGCAGAAGCGGGATCAATCCGAGCGCGAAGCGCTCCGCCAGCGGTTGGAACAGTCGCAGAAGCTGGAATCCCTGGGCCGCCTTGCCGGCGGCGTCGCCCACGACTTCAACAACCTGTTGACCGTCATCAACGGCTACAGCGACCTGCTCATCAAGGACCTTCCGGAAGGCGATCCCCACCGGCAGGCGATGGAGGAAATCCGCGACGCGGGCGAGCGCGCGGCCGTGCTCACCAAGCAGTTGCTCACCTTCGGCCGCCGCCAGATCGGCCAGCCCCGCCCGCTCGAACTCAACACCGTAATCGCCGGCGCGGAGCGCATGCTGCGGCGGCTCATCGGCGAGGATATCCTGCTCGAGACCGATCTCGATCCGGCGCTCGATCCGGTCATGGCCGATCCCGGTCAGATCAACCAGGTGCTGCTCAACCTGTCCCTCAACGCGCGCGATGCCATGCCGGACGGCGGCAGGCTCGTCCTGGCGACCGCCAACGTTCGCTTCGACGGCGAGAACGCCCCGCCGGGCTGCCAGCCCGGCGCCTACGTGAGGCTGACTGTGGCCGACACCGGCTCCGGCATGGACGACGAAACCATGCTGCATCTCTTCGAGCCGTTCTTCACCACCAAACCCAGCGGCCACGGAACCGGGCTTGGACTGGCCTCTGTCTACGCCATTGTTCAACAAAGCCGCGGCTCCATCCGCGTGCACAACCAGCCGGGAAAGGGATGCCGCTTCGAAATTCATCTGCCGCGCACCGAAGGCTCCGTGGAACCGGTTTCCCCCTCCGCCCTCGAACTGCCCCAGCGCCGCCAGGGCCTCACCGTACTTGTGGTGGAAGACCAGGACGGCGTGCGCCGCCTCGCCTCGCACGCTCTCCGTGCTTGCGGGTACCACGTCCTCGAAGCCGCCAGCGGCGATGAAGCGCTCCGCCTCGCCGAAGCGGTCGAGGGCGGTTGCCAACTCGCCGTGACCGATGTGGTCATGCCGGGCATGTCCGGCAAAACTCTGGCCGAGGAACTGCGCGCCCGGTGGCCGGATATCAAGGTGCTCTTCATGTCCGGCTATCCCAATGAGGTGATTCTCCGGCACGGAGTGTTGGACAGCGCCGTCAACTACCTGGGAAAGCCGTTCACTCCCGCCGAACTGGCGGCGAAAGTCCGCGAAGTGATGGGGTGACTTGGTAGCGCCCGCAGCCGCAACGCCGGCGGTCTTTGCCGCCGGTTCTTTTCTGTGTGCCGGGCAGCTCAAGGTGAACGATAGCTCAACCCGCCGCGCCGCCCGGCAGGGGCGGGTACGCCGGGTGGTGTGCGCCGCCCCCACGTTGGCATTTGCCCGGTTTGCGGATAGACTAGATGGCTATGCGTGGCAACGAAGAGGTTTTGAAATGTCTAGGGGAATCCCTCAAGGCCGAACTGACGGCCATCAATCAGTATTTTCTGCACTCTAAAATGTGCGAAAACTGGGGCTACTTCCGGCTGGCCGGCTACTACCGCAAAGAGTCGATCGAGGAAATGGTTCACGCCGAGAAGCTCATCAACCGGATTCTCTCGCTCGATGGAACGCCGAACATGACCTCCATCGGTCCTATCCGCGTGGGCACCAATGTCAAAATGATGTTCGAGAGCGACCTGGCGCTGGAGATGGACGCGGTCAAGCAACTCAACCGCGCCATCAAGGCCTCCACCGCGGCCGGCGACAATGCATCGCGGGCGTTATTCGAGGGGATCCTCGGTGAGGAAGAAGAACACGTCGATTACCTGGAGGGCCAGCTTCACGCCATCGGCGAAGTGGGCCTCGAAAACTACCTCGCCCAGCAACTGCACAAAGGCGAGAAGGACTAGCCGCCCGCAACGTGGTCTTGTGCTTTCGCATGCGAACCGCTCCGATCGGAGCCGCAACCGTCAGGGAGCGGTTCTTCAATAGCACCGAATTCCTGCGGTCGTGGCACTAGCCGCGCTTCCCGCCTCGCGTCCGCCGTTTCCATCATAATAACGGCAGGACCCGGGCATGCCATTGGATCGCATCGCGGCGCTGTTGGTGGCTGGGCTGGCGCTGGCGGGCCAGGCCGCGGGCCAGGTCGTCTGGAGCG
>Ga0326727_10005614_pt1 | contig 35572 bp, 30 predicted proteins | sample MB2enrmetagenome_FD_207643 | JGI IMG/M metagenome (GOLD analysis project Ga0326727, IMG submission 207643) | Lab enriched peat soil microbial communities from McLean, Ithaca, NY, United States - MB29MY | ecosystem: Environmental > Terrestrial > Soil > Wetlands > Peat | place: USA: New York...
TGCATTATTTTATTTAGCCCTCGTGGGGATGATAGTTCTGTACTTATCATTAGTTGATATTGTCAAGAAATGGTTCAACAAACGATATGCTTACCTTCTAGAACAAACCCCGTTACGAAAAAAAAAATGAAACCGACGAGCCATAAAACCAATTAAATCGGCTTAACCAGTTGAAAACCTTGCTTTAAGTTGCAGTTTCTTATCACAGATAGAAGCGTCCACAGTGAGTCTACACATTAGTGGAGAGATGAGTCAACATACCACATTTGTGTGATGAAATCCAGCTCGAAAAATAGACTCGTACCTCTATCCGGTAAGTCAGTGATTGTTTCAGCTTGCTTTTTTGATTTGGACCCTGAATCTGTTAGCATAGAATTTGGAAAATCAAACGAATCTTGGAAGGGTAAAGGATAGCCAAGAAAAGGGAGGTGTCGAGGTTGCGTTAGGCGGGACAAAAAATGATTACCTTTTCAAAGGGATTTCTATTATGAATGTAGTTCCTTTGCCCTCTTGACTCTCAAAAGTAACCGTTCCATCTAATGCTTCAGTCATACGCTTAACTACAGATAAGCCGAATCCTTGGCCTTTTGATTTTGTCGTAAACATTGGTGTAAACAATTTGTCTTTCGCTTTTTCAGGAACGCCTACTCCTGTGTCCTCAACAGTTAAGATCGCGTTGTTTGTTTTCTTGTCTTTGTAGGCATGTATTGTTAGGTTTCCGCCTTTTGGCATGGCTTGAACAGCATTAGTAACCAAATTGTATAGGATGCGGTTTATGTAATCTGAGTCTGTTAAAAGTTTTTTAACTTCAGTTTCCACGTTTACGCTTGCCTTAACATTGTCGGGTAATTTGTTCTTTGCAAATAATTCAGTGATTATGAGCCTTAAGTCGGTTTCTTCAACGCGCGGATTAAGAGGCTTTGCAAAGTCTTGAAGATCTGCCACGATCTTGTTAATGTAGTCGATGTTCTTTTCAATTTCCCGTAGGCTATCTAAAGAGTTGTGTTTCTCATCGCTGTCAGGAAGAGAAGTCAACTCTGTTTTGACCAAGTAAACATCGCCAGTTATCGCCTGCAAGGGGTTACGGATGTCGTGTCCAACCATACCTGCTGTGGCACCAATTGCAGCCAGGCGTTCGGAATCTTTAAGCTGCTTAGTTCTTTCTTCGACCAAATTTTCTAAGTGTTCGCTGTATTCTTCAAGCGCTTCTTCGGCTTTCTTACGTTCCGTGATGTTTCGGGCTACATGTACTGACCCATTCATATGCCCATCTGCGTCTTTTAGAGGAGTCGTTGTTACTATAAAGTCTCCTCCGAGGCGGGGTTCATGCACTTCAGCAGTATGCTCTTTTTCATCTTTCACGGTTTTCGCATGTGGACAAAAATCAGGCGCACTTTCTAAACCATGAACACATTGATAACAGAAGAGTCCGATTGCTTGCTCTGGCGTGACGCCCAGCTGTTGCGCCATCGCCCGATTAGCTCTAACAATTCGACACTGTTTATCAAGAATAGCTATGAAATCTGGGACGCTGTCAAAAGTGCGTTCCCAATCATTTTTCGCATTCCAGAGGTCCTGCTCCGCCTTCTTCCGCTCGGTAATATCTTCTAATACGGCTGCCACATATCCTTTCATCGGGCAGTATACAGAAATAGATAGCCATAGGCTTAAGGGCTTGTAAAATATTTCAAACCTTTCTTCCTTGCCGGTGAGCGCAACTCTACCGTAGATTTTAAACAACTCAGGATTGGCTAATTTTATTCTAGGTGTCACTTCCGTAACTCTTTTTCCAACCAAAGTTTCTCTTTTCAAACCAGTTATACGTTCGAAGGCATCATTAATTTCTAGATAGAGCCAATCCACAGGCTTATTCTGTTCATCAACTACCATTTGGCAAAAAACAAACCCATCCAGCATGTTCTCAAACAAAGAGCGGTACTTTTTTTCAGACTCACGCACTGCATACTCTGCTTCGCGTAGCTTGTAGATTTTGAGCAACTCATTTGCTATAAGTTGAAGCTGAATAACATCATCTTCAGTATAAGGATCAATTTTATTGCCCACACCAAAGATTATCTTAGCCTTGCCATTCTCAAATATGGGAATACTCATAAAACGCTTAACCAAAACGTGACCCGCCGGGAACCCCTTTTGGTTTGGGGATTTTGTAAAGTCGTTGTAAATGACAGGATGCTTGCATCGAAGGCTGTCAACCCAGTTTCCAGCCAATTCAATGGGGTAGTGGGTGCTGTAATTGGCAACGCAATTTTTTAGTGCTTCACTATTCCAAGCTGTCAAGTTGATAGATTTTTGATCGTCTGAAATAAAATGGAAAAAACCAATCGTGCTTCCGGTAAGACTTACTGCGTTATCTAAGAAATAGTCATTTAGTTCTTTTTCGGACAAAAGCAAGGCTTTCTGATAAAGCTCAAGCAGAAACTTGCCCCGCTCTATGTCATTAGGCCGATTATTTTTGCGTGGCAAATGTTTTGCAGAAGCAAAATTGTTCCGCTCTGAAATGGGACTTTCTGGCTCAGGCATCAGAATCACAATTACAGTTTTTCAAAAATATTATTCGTTAATTAAACATTCAATACTTAAGAATGGTATATAACTTTTCTTAAATAATCGAGGAGGGCATTTGTGGTTGTCAAGTCCCACGCACATATCCTTTTATTTTATGACCATGTTATGTGAATGAATACTCTGATAAGTGATTAATTATTGAAAAGTGCGTCTTAATGGTTAACTGTCCTAACTGCGGAAGCAAGCTTGATGCTCCAGAGAAGAAAATAGAAAACAACATGTTCAGCTTAGCTGTTTACAGATGCAAGAAATGCGGCAACCGTTTTAAAGTGTCAAACTAAACTTTCTTTTGTTAATAATTTCTTTTTTGTCAAGTCATGTTTTTTTGGTGGCTCTGATACCCATTTGGCAACTGAGCACTTGTTGTATCATGGTGAAACAACATTGGCTTATATCATTTTGCATCATGATAAGTTATCAGGGATGAAAGAATAACTAAAGGCCAAAATCGTTGAGCGGGTATGGCTGCTGACAGGAGAAGGCGTCAGGCGTCCAATGTTTTTGCGCCTTGTCAATGTTAGCACGCGGCTAAATCCGCCCAACCCACAATTTTCCCCCAAAACCCAAATTTCACAACATAACAAAAACCAGACTAAAGCCTCAAATCAAAAAAACAATCTAAACTAATCTCAAGCAACAAGCTGTCTCCCTGAAGGAGAGGTTCATTTTTACAACAAAACCACAATAAAAACTGGCAACAAATGTAAAAAATAATTAAGGAAAGCGATTGTTTGGTTTAAGCTAAATAAACTGTCACGTTGCCATCCTTGTCTTTAGCTGCTCGAACCTTGATTTTTCTCGGCGGTTTCTCGATGCCTCTTTCCCAGATTTTCTCGTTGAGCTCCTTGCTGATGATTAGTTGAGGTAACTCTTCTTCTTCCTCTTCTTCAGAAACCTTCATTTCAAGCTTCATGTGCTTCGTGATGAAGATCTTTATCAGCTGCATCGCTCGGGAAGCACGCTTATTCGGCGGTCTAACCAACGCTCTACCAAGAGGGATAATGTAGATTTTCTCTTCAACGATCTCTTCCTCTTCCTTCTTTTTGCGCTCAGGTTTAACTTCCTCTACTTCAGCAACAGCTTCCTCAGGCTTCGCCTCAGCCGTCGGCTCCGCCACTACTTCTTCGGGAACTTGCTCTTCAATGGTTTCTCCTTCAGCAAGCGGCGCCAGCTCTTCTTCAGTGATTGCCTGCGGTTCCTGTTTATCTTCAATAACCATTCAATTTACTTCTCCTATGCCTTTATTTTCCTTGTTCGCCAATTGCGTCTTTGCTTAGGGTTATTTCTAACTTTTCCGTCAGTTCGGGCAATTACCCATGTTGGAACAGACGATGCGACTTTGCCAGCTTTAGCTAGCCGAAGCTTCTTCGCTGTTGGTTTAACTCGCGCCATACTTTCATATCCTTCTAATTGTTGGTTCTCGCTTCCGTGATTGAAGCTGAATTAAGATCTGCTTAAGCTGACCGTCAGACAACGGAATAGGCAACTTGCCCGTCTGTGCCATCTGAATCAGTTGCAACTCAATTTGCTCCGCAAAGTCCGGCTTAACCATTTTAAGGTTGTTTAGTCTTTGTTGAGCCTCAGGAGCCAATATTTTCCTGAGTAGCGCCTGTTTCTGAGCTTCTACCTGCGCTTCTTCTTGGGATTGTCTTTGCTCGTCACTTACTCTTCGCTGCATCGACGATATCTTTCGTCTTCGGATTTGGTCAAGCTCATCATCCGACATTGCTCTTATTCGCCTTGATACTTCTTGAGCCCAGGCACACTCTTAACCACTTCTTTATGCAAATCTCCAGCAACCTCTTGAAGAAGCTTACGACCCTTAGGAGTCATACGTCTACCCTGAGGCTTAGTAGTCTGAACCAAACCAGCAGTCTCAAGCTGCTGAAGAATCTTCCGAATGTTGCTTCCGCCAGCTTTTGTAGCATGAGATTTTTTAACGCCGTTATTTTTTCTTCCGCCATAATCAGCCCGCAGCTTCTCCAACCCGATTGGGCCGTGAACGTAGACTTTGCGAAGCACCGACGCGCTTCGAGTGTACCACCAGTTCGGGTTCTGTGGTTGCTTTTCCACATGCGTGCCTGTTTTAGCGAAGGCGGCCCATGGAAGCGGCTGAACTTCGTCAACGTTTTCCCTCAGATACTTCGCTAATCGATCGATAAATTTTGAAGCTGGAACGTCGTGAGGAGTAGTCAAGATTGCTCTAGTCCTTTGTTTTTCCTTGCAGTAAGACAATGAAGCCAAATATAAATATTCTCGGGTCTTAATGTACCTCGACAAGCAAAACAGCGAATTCTGATGAGAAACGTAGCCAACAATCACTTCGTAAAGAAAATACTAAGAACTATTCTGTTCGGAATAAACTCCGCTTGGAATATAGTCGGAACTTTTTGAGCTTAAGACTTTTTGAAGTTTTCTTAACGCGTTGATGCCTTGGCTCTTAGCGCGAAGCCCGCAAGTCAATTCTTGGAGGGCAAACATAAGTGCAGTTTCCACAGCCCTCACACAGGTCAACCCGTAGTTTCCCAAGCGTTTCCTATTTGTTTTTCTCAAAAGTGTCTTTAGTCAAAACTGGGCTTAGGTTGTGTGGGCAGCTACGCATGCATAGGCCGCATTTGACGCAAGCCACTGTCTTGTTTTTCATCCCTTGCTGAAAACTCTTTCATAAAAGATAATTATGTACGTTTATTCTGAAACGTGATTTAGTTGCCTTCCATGAAAAGGAGCAGGAAACAGGAATTTTTGTCCCCAAGATTAGCCGACAAGGTACCTAGCAATCTATCCATTAGAAACGCTTATTACTTATCGGCAGCGATGTTTATTTATAGATTCTGAAGGTTTTTTATGGCTTCTGAAAAAAACCATCTCGTGTATTCTAGAGATTTTCAGTCTTACTGCAGTAACGCCAAGAGACTGGTGGATTCTGAGTTGCAAGCGTTCCTGCCGGTCATCGCTGAGTTGAAGCTACGGAAACAAATCGAGTATGCCTTGCAGACTGGCGGCAAACGGCTTCGACCGACCTTGGTTTTTCTAAGCGGGGAAAGCGTTGGGGGTAGCAGCGAGCGGCTTCGCAAGTTGGCGTTGGCGTTTGAGTTGTTGCATTTGGCGACGCTAGTTCATGATGACATTTTGGATGAGGACCTCTTTAGGAGAAATGCACTGTCAGTTTTCGCGAGATGGAACGTTAAAGACGCGGTTTTGGTCGGCGATGTTTTGGCTTCGCTTTCCCTGTCCTTATGCAAGGGGTACAGGCGGGAAATCCTAAACGTGATGATAGATACGTGCATGCAGCTCTCCGACGGCGAATACGGCGACGTCGAGTTAGCCAGAATAGACCTAAACGAGGAAAATTATTTTGGAAAAATCAACAAGAAATGTGCGGCGCTTTTCAGGGCAGCTTGCGAATGCGGAGCCCTTGCCGCCGAGGGACCGGGCAATTTGGTTGGGGCACTGAGGCTTTTCGGGGAGAACTATGGAGTTGCTTACCAGATAAAAGACGATATCTTGGATGCGCAGGAGTGGGGAAACGACCTGCAACCCGACGTAAACAAGTTCAGAGCCACACTTCCAATAATACGTGCGTACCAAACCGCAAGCAAAGAGCATCAGGTACGTTTCAAAAGGTTGCTTTCCGCAAAAACAGGCGAAAACCTTAGCGTATTCCTAAAGGAAGTGCAAGTTTATTTTGAAAAGGGTTCTTTAGAATACTGTGCAAGCAGAGTAGACGAGTATGTTGATAGGGCAGTTTCAAGTTTGGCGTCTCTTAAAGAAAGCAGGTTAAAGGGCTACCTTGTGGAAATGGCTGAGTCACTCAGAGTCAAAGGACCCAAAGTTAGTCTCCAAAAGATTCTTCCAGAAACGAATCCACGCAGAACGATTTCAGCAGGTTATTGAGCTGCGTGAAGCATTTTTCATTTAACCAATTCTTTTTTCTTTAGGAAGTGGAGGTTTGATTGGTAAACTGCAGATTTCGGGCGAATTGTTTTCTGACGAGGCATCGCTGAGAGCTTATTCGGTGGATATGAGCCACTACTCAGTTAAGCCGAAAATGGTGGCTGTCCCGGCTAACGAAGATGACATCGCAAAACTAATCGCCTACGCAAAGCAGGAATCGATACCTATAACTCCGCGAGGAGCAGGTTCTAACCAGTCAGGTTCCGCCGTTGGTTCAGGTATAATTGTCCTCTTCTCCAATATGAACGCCACGCTTAAAAAAGATGGTCGAAGAGTAACGGTTCAGTCTGGCGCAATCCACCAAGCTTTGGACCAACAATTGGCCGCGGATGGGCTTCGAATCCCCTATGATCCGACGTCCCGCGGGTTCTGTACCATTGGCGGAAACGTCGCGACTAAGGCGAGCGGGCCAAGAAGCATCAAATACGGGACAGTTGATTCTGCGCTGAGAAGCCTGCGATTCTTTGACACAAGCCACGGGTTAATCGACACATCAACAGAGCTACCTCAAAAACTTGAGGAAGCCATCATAGACCTAGAAAAACGGTTTATCAACGATAAGGAGGCACTGGACACCCTAAAAGCCCGAGGCAACCTCAAATCCAGCAGCGGCTACAACCTGCGAAGCCTGACCCAGTACGAAGAACCAAAACAAATCGTCACCCACCTGTTAGCGGGTTCAGTCGGCACATTGGGCGTCTTCGGCGAAGTAGAGTTGGAAGCAGTTTCCGTTCCCGAAAGACAAAGCCTCTACCTGGTCTTTTTCCACAGTCTAACAGGTGCAACCGAAGACGTGGAGAGACTGGTAACATTCAAACCGTCAGCCCTTGAACTAATGGACTCCTACGGCATTGACTTGTTGAGAGAAACAAACGAGGTTGATGTTCCGTCCGATTGCAAAGCGGTTCTGCTTGTCGAATTCGATTCTGACTTAGACCGAGCAAGCGACCTCATGAATGGTCATTTGAAGGGAAAATCAGTAGAATTTTCGGTTGTCGACGACGCCAAGAAACAGTCTGAACTTTGGAAGGTCAGGGAGTCAATGCTACTTTGGATCATTAATTCGCTGGAAACGTCTCAGAAAAGATTTCCACCCTTCGCAGACGACATAGCCGTGCCGCTGGGGCAACTGCCAAGTTTCGTAGTCGAGGTTCAGCAAATACTGGAGAGTTTCGGAACAATAGCAGTGATTTATGGACATGTAGGCGAAGGAAACCTCCACATAAGACCAATGATCAACATCGAGAACTGGAAGAAGAACCTAAGAATATTGTCCAGCTTAATCTTCGACGCAGCCCTAAAAGCTGGCGGCACCATTACAGGTGAGCATGGGCTGGGAAGAAACAGGTCTTGGTACCTTCGTAACGAATGGGGAAACAAAATCTACAGTTACTTTTTGGAAGTCAAAAAAATTTTTGACCCGGCCGATCTGTTGAATCCAGGCGTAGTTTTCACGTTGGATGATTTAACCGAAAACCTCAAGTTTTAGCACCGGACAAACCACGCATTGTAGTATGGCAGCTACAACAAACTCTTTTATCACCAAGCAAGCTCTCCTTTTCAAGTGGTGTTCTTGTGCGCTTTTTAGACGTAGACTATTCCCAAAACACAAATTTAATTTTGAGCAGAAAGTTCAGGCAGCTTAATCGGGAAGGGGCGGATTGAAATATGGCGACCCAAACTTCTCAAACAAGCCCTCAGCCATCCACTAAGGACACGGGGTTGCGCGGAGTCCTCATCGCTGACACGGCAATATCGCTTATCGACGGAGTAAAAGGCGAGCTTTCTTACCGAGGATTCGACATCCATGACTTAGCTGCCTACTCAACAAGCGAAGAAGTGGCCTATCTCCTATTGTACGGTGACCTACCAACTGCATCGCAGGCTGAAGAATTCTCCAAAAACCTTGCGGCACAAAGAAAGCTGCCGCCTAGCATCGTGGATGTTATGAAAAGGATTCCTATTGCGACGGCGCCGATGGATGTTTTGCAGGCAACGGTGGCTTTGCTTGCGGAATCTGACAGTGAAAAGCACAGCGATTCGAAGGATGCGAACCTGAATCGTGCTGCCCGGCTAACGGCGTTGGTTCCTATTATTGTGGCTTTCTGGGATCGAATCAGAAAGAACCAGCCCTTGATCGAGTCAGACGCGAAGTTAGGCAGAGCCGCAAATTTTCTGTACATGCTCAATGGTGAAGTTCCAGATGAGGAGACCGCGAAGGATTTTGACACATGCTTGGTTTTGCAGGCTGAACATTCATTTAATGCATCGACGTTTGCGGCAAGAGTTGTTGCGTCAACTCGAGCACATATGTACGCCGCAGTAAGCGCTGCCGTGGGCTCGCTTTCAGGTGAGTTGCATGGGGGCGCGAACATGCAGGTTATGCGGAACCTAGTCGAGATTGGCGACCCAGGCAAGGTTGACGCGTGGGTTAAAGCGAAGTTTGACAATCACGAACGCGTAATGGGTATGGGACATGCCGTTTACAAAGCCTTAGACCCCAGAGCAGATTTGCTCAGCCACATTTCCGAGAAGCTTGCAAGGCGAACAGGCGACCCCAAATGGTATCTTATGACCAAAGAAATCGAGGTTGCTACCCAACGCGAATACCGAACGCGAAAAGGCGGCGAAATCTACCCCAACGTTGACCTGTACAGCGCCAGCGTATATCACATGCTCGGAATCCCAGACGACTTGTTCACACCCATTTTCGCCGTAGCTAGAATTCCTGGTTGGGTAGCTCACATCATCGAAGAAAAGTTTCCTGCGCTGCCAATCAAACCTGAACTTTACCGTCCAAGCGCACAGTACCAAGGCAACTACTGCGGAGTCATCGGTTGCAAATATGTACCCTTGGTTAAGCGGACCGCTACAAATCAACCAGTAACGAGTTAACAGACAAAAAGGGTCTGCTGATAAGAAATCAGAGAGAAGAGAAAATCAAGGTACAAGGGGCGCAGATTACTAGGCGGAACCACTGGTTTTTGGTCGCAGTTCCTCTAAGATTTTTTTTCTTACTTGCAAAATGAGCTTTGTTACCTGAATGGATTTCGGGCAGACCAGCGTGCACCTGTAGTATGTTTTGCAACTAAAGGCGCCGTGTGGTTTATCCATAATTCGTAGGCGTTCAAGCATGTCTTTTACTCGGCTGTCAAAAATGTACCTGTGTGCCCTTACGATAGCGGCTGGACCCATGTAGTCGGAATCTTCTTTCTTGCTGACTGGACACGCAGAGACGCAACATGCGCACATTATGCATTTTATGTCGTCGTCGAACTGTGACCGCTGCTCAATGGTCTGCAAATGTTCCATACCTTCTCGGGCTTCCGTTAGGCTTATGCCGTTACGTGGGTGAATAGATTTTTCTGTTGCAAAAAAAGGCTCCATATCCACGACCAAATCTTTCACGACTGGAAAAACGCTCAGTGGTTCAATTAGAATTTCCTTGTCAGCTGGATAGTCTTTTACCAGTTTTTGGCAAGCCAATGCTGAAACCCCGTTGATCGTCATCCCATCGGAGCCGCAGATGCCATGGGCACAACTCATGCGGTAAGCCAAGCTGCCGTCTTGTTCCCAACGGACCTTGTTGAGGCAATCAAGCAGCCTATAGGTGGATTTGGCGTCGACGACGAAGTTGTCGTAGTGGGGTCTCTTGTCAACTTTAGGATCGAAGCGGAAGATTTTCAGTTGGACGTTCATGCTAGTACTTCCTCGCTTTAGGCTCAAAACGCGTGATAACAACTGGTTTGTATCGCACATCAAATCCATTCGCCGAGTGGAAAAGCATAGTGTGTTTAAGCCAGGCTTCGTCGTCCCGGTTGGGAAAGTCGTTGCGGTAGTGGGCGCCTCGGCTTTCTTCGCGTTGCAGCGCGGAGTAAACTATGATTTCGGATAGCTTAAGCATGTTGCTCAGCTCCAGTGCCGCTTCAAGCTCAAAGTTAAACCGTTTCTCTCTGTAACTCAGCCCAACCTTAGCCATTCTACTCTGTAGCTCGCTGATCCTGGCCAGTGCCTGCTCCAACCCGTTTTTGTCACGAAAAACGCTGCAGAGATGAGTCATCACCTTCTCCATTTCCACCCTTATGGAAGCAACACCTTCCTCTCCATTGAAAGATAAGAGCGAGTCGATTTTTGAAGTAACCGTTTGCTCGATGTCTTCTTCAAGCGGGGTCTGCGGGTTCTCGGCGACATAAGACGCGATATTTAGGCCTGCCCTTTTTCCAAAGACAACAAGATCAACCAACGAGTTTGTTCCAAGCCTGTTTGCTCCGTGGACGCTTACACATGCGCATTCACCTGCAGCGTACAACCCAGGGACAACGGTGGATTTTTCATCTGCCAAGACCCGTGCTTGTGCGTCAGTGGGGATGCCGCCCATCATGTAGTGGCAGGTTGGTGCGACGGGAATCGGCGAAACGCTGGCGTCTATGCCTAAGTAAGTCTTTACAAACGACATAACTTCCGAAAGTTTAAGCTCAAGTAGCTCTTTGCCAAGATGCGTCAAATCCAAGTAAACGTAGTCTGAGCCTTCGATGCCTCTGCCCTCAGCGATTTCGGTTAAGATGGCTCTGGAAATTATGTCTCTTGGCGCAAGATCCTTCAGCGTCGGCGCATAACGCTCCATAAACCGTTCGCCCTTGTCGTTCCGAAGCACACCGCCTTCAGCCCTCGCCGCCTCGCTGACCAAAATGCCCAACCCGTGGATGCCAGTTGGGTGAAACTGAACGAACTCCATGTCTTCAAGCGGAACACCCGCGTCAAAAGCTAACGCAAAACCGTCGCCTGTCGCTGCAAAAGACATCGAAGTAGTTTGGAAGATTCTGCCGCAGCCGCCTGTAGCCAGCAAAACTGCTTTAGACTGGAAAACTGCAGGCTCACCCGTCGCCAATTCGTACCCTGAGACACCGCAACACCGCCCTCCGGACGTTAGGAGAGATGTGACGAAGACTTCGTTGAATATTTTTACTCCTCTAACCAAGCAGTGGTCGTAGAGCGTGTCCATGATGACCCGCCCCGTCCTATCCGAGGCATAACAGGCCCGCTTGACCGGCGCATCCCCGAAGTTTTTGGTGTGCCCACCGAATCGACGCTGCTCAATCGTTCCTTTATCGTTGCGGCTGAAAGGTACCCCAAGATGCTCTAGCTCAATAACCCGTTCAGGTGCTTCCCGAGCCAGAATCTCAGTCATATCCTGATCTGCCAAATAATCGCTGCCTTTCACCGTGTCAAACATATGCCATTCCCAGCGGTCTTCCTCCTCATTTCCAAGAGCAGCCGCTATGCCGCCCTGCGCCGCACCGCTGTGACTACGAGAAGCGTACACCTTGCTGATGACCGCTATGTTACAGCTTTCTGAAGCCTTCAATGCCGCAGTCAAGCCCGCGATGCCGGCGCCGACAATTACAACGTCGAATTCACGAATCATGCCCATTCCCTTCTTGTTTATTGAAAAATAAGATTTTGCGACTGACATCATCCAGCGAGTCACAACAAGTCATAGCCATAGCCATTCGAAAATCACTTTTAACATAGTTGAGGTACATGGCTACGGCCTCGGGTCCGCCTGCAAGGCTCATCCACGCAAGCGGCCTGCCAATCAGCGCCACGTCGGCTCCTAACGCCAGAAGTTTCAAAACGTCGAAACCAGTTCTTACCGCGCCGTCAGCCATAATGGTTATTTTGCCTTTAAACTCGTCCGCTATCTCGGGCAGAACCTCCGCCACGCCTCTGCCGCAGTCCATAACTCTGCCGCCGTGATTGCTTATGTCAAGAGCTTTTGCGCCTGAATCAACCACTTTACCCGCATCCTCCACATTCATGATTCCCTTGTAAATTACGGGTTTTTCCGTGGCGTCAACCAGTTCCTTGAGGTCGCATTCGCTTTTACGGTAAAGCGGCTTACCCTTCAACGCCCAGTTAGTAGAGCCGTAACCGTCTAAGTCGACACCGATAGCCAAAACGTCAACTTGCTCACAACGCTTGAACAAGGTTAAAAGCCGATCCTGAGACTGCGGTTTGAAAACGGGGATGCCCCAGCCGTCGAGCCTGCTAATGACGTCTATCCCGGGGTGGTCAGGTGCATCAACGGTGTTGCCGCTTAAGCCTATTGTGCCTGCCTGTTTGGCGCCTTCCACCATGCCGCGTTGGAATTCGTCTTCGCTCAAAGCCCCATTCATACTAATCAGCGCTCCGCTGACGCTTGACACCAGAACAGGCAAAGAAATGCCGTGACCAAGAAAAACGGTATCTAATTTTGGTTCCCGATGCTCTTTGACGACTCTCATTTTCAGCTTGTACTGGGATAAGGCTTGAGCGTTTGCACTCCAAGTTTTGCCCTGTCCTGCGCCGCCGAAACCAACAGGCTTTCCGTATTTCATGCCTTGGCAGAGCCTATCTGGGTCTCCGTCGCACACTTTGTTGACTGCACAGATTTTTGAAAGCTGCTTTCGGGCGATGTCGCGGTAGTACGAGATGTCTTTTAACGGTTTTTCAATGGGCGTCTGGAAAATCCTTTCATAGTTTGCCCGTGCTTGAACGTATTCTTGGTCGCTAATCTCTTTCAGGCTGCCCTTCCAGTGACCGCAGACTGGGCAACGCCAAGTTTTCGGTATTCCTTCCAATGTCGACCCAGGCGACAACTCCGCTCCTAAGTCGCCTTTTTCCATGTCAAACGTAAAGCTTCTGCAATACCCGCACATGAATTTCAAGAACGAACACCAGACAAAATTCTTCGACCGCTGAAACCTAATTAACTCGAAGTTTATCGCTTCTAAAAAACTTTTGCAACCGACCATTGAAGCGGTTCTACGGGTTTCATTCAGCTTCTGATAGGCTCGACTGAGTTAAGCGTGTCATTGCCTGCTCGGTAGGAAGGTTTTTTTAGGTCGCCAACTGCCTTTTTATTATGAATTTTGGTATTTTAAGCAAGCTAATAATTGTTGAACTTTTTCTTTTGTTCGTTCAGTTTGGGGTTGGAATGATAAATAATTTGTTCGTCAACGTCCCCCTTGATGCTCCATTCAAATTCCTTGCCTATTCTGGAGGACTGTATGTTTTTGGGCATGTAGTTAATGGAGTGCTAATTCTTCTTTTTGCCTTCACAATTATTTGGTTCAGCTTCAAACGTGGAAACTCGCTTGCCATCAAGCTTTCTGTTATTGCGGTAGTATTCACTGTGAGCGCCATTGTAAACGGAATTATTTTCTTAGAAATTTTTTCAATTCCTGCTCTTTACAACACCGACAATTATTTTTCGCTGGCGATGGCAGTAAGCTTCCTCGCTGTATTTACCACTCTCTTCGCGGAATTATATGTAATTAAAAATAAGACACCTTAAATAAGATTTCAAGGTTTCACTAATCTTTCGCGCGGGACAAAATGAATAAATAAAGAAGCGTGTATTTTTCTAGTATGACTTCTGATAATTTTGCTTTTGAGTTCCTCAAACTAGATTTTCCGCCTGAAAAACCGAGAAAAACCGGAATTATCGAGTTCAGAGGTCCATATTATAATGCGGTAAGCTATGGGTACCTGAAAGATTTGCTTGATGACTGGGCGTATTACGTCGACGGATACAAGTTTGCTGGGGGCTCCATGCGGCTGCTTTCAAGCTCACGGGTTAAGCAGATAATTCAACTCTGCCATGACAACAAGCTCTACGTGTCAACCGGCGGATTTGTGGAAAGAGTGATTGTCCAAGGGGGACAAGCTGTGGACCAATACCTGAATGAATGCAAGACAATGGGGTTTGACGTCGTTGAGGTTTCAAGCGGACTTGCACCGATATCTTTGGAAGACAAAATGAAGATTATCAAGCAAGTGCAGAAGTTAGGCATCAAGCCGAAGCCTGAAGTTTCAATGATGATTGGCGCCGGCGCTGGAACTCACGTCGCCGGATACGAAGTAGACATGAAATTGAAAAGTTTTGACGATTTTTCAAATGAAGTGGCAGCGCATCTGGACGCAGGGATTGAGATGATAATGATCGAGTCCGAGGGCCTAACCGAAGATTTGCCGCCTGAAGAATGGAAAACCGACGTTATCAAAAAAATCGTAGGCAAGTTCGGAACGAAAAACCTGATGTTTGAAGCGGCTGATCCCCCAGTTTTCAAGTGGTACCTCAAGGAATTCGGAAAAGAAGTGAACTTGTTCATTGATTACTCGCAAATCGTCGAGTTCACGGCGTGGAAAACGAAGCTTTGGGGAGATCCAGATATCTGGAAAGGAAAAAACGTAAAGTACCCCTAAAAACAAAAGCGAAGCATCAAAATTCATGCGACAGCGAAGATTTTATCCGCTCGAACTAAAGGTCAGACTTTCTGTCAACTCGCGAATTTCAGTATTTTCCAGATGGGTTACCATATCTGTGATTTTCTTTTTTCTCTCGTCATCGATGAGCCCATATACCAGCGTCGAAAACTTTTCAGCTGCACTCTCCCAGCTCATCGGTCGGGTTAAGAATCCTTCGTAATCGTCAACTGTCTTGGTTACGGTTTTCCCGCTTTTCAGATGAATTGTTATTTCGCATGGCATAGCGTTTGGAAATCTGCTGCTTAATTCCGCTGAAGGTGTTACCTGAACTTTCTCTAGGAGAGCCTGAACGTCACTTCTCATTATTCGTTTTGGCAGGTATTGTTCTGGGGTGACTTTGCCATCGATCATTGCGGCTGAAAGAATGTATGGAAGACTATGGTCTGCTTCCTCTTTAGTTGAGACATGTTTCTTTTCGCCTTCTTCTCCGCCGCCGATTATATTGTAGGCAACATCAAATATTTTCACGTTGATCGAATCCACATTTTGGGCTCTGACGCCTTCCGTCTTCTGCAGGAGAAGTATGCAGTCTATGGCTGATTGGGAATGTATCTCAGCGTTGTACTTTTTCAGTATCGTGCGGTTCACTGCCTCAAGGTTCTCTTTACTCCAGTCAATCTCGAAGCGTCCTGCGACTGCGTCCATGAAGCCTTTGTTGCCTTCGAAAACTTCCAACGGACCCGTAATGCCTTCTCTAGCCAGAAAGACGCCGTGCAGGGCGCAGGAAGCCATGTATGGGTAGGCGAGACCTTTCCAGTTGGAGAGTTTCCCTGTTCGTGTTACGCGGAGCGCGTTGAGTGATGTGCCGCTGATGGCGATGGCGTTTGCAGTTTTGAAGACGTCGAGTCCAAGCGCTTTGGACACGCCAGCTGCTACTGCGTAAGCTCCTTGAGTCACATGGTCAAAACCCCGCTCTCTCACCGGCGCAACCTCGCTTAAGCGGCATTGAACCTGATATGCCACCGCCAGAGAAACCAAAAACTCCTTCCCCGACGCGTCAACATACTCTGAAGCCGCCAGCACTGCGGCAAGGTTGTCGCTGGGGTGGCAGGTTTCGCCTTTAGCGAGGAAACTGTCGTTGAAATCGAGATATCTGACTAGGGCGCCGTTGATGAGGGCGGCGCGGTCAGGGGCGGTTTTTCCTCCGCCTATCAAAGTGCACATTGGTGTCCCGCCGAATTCGCTTTCGAGTTTGCGCATAGACTTTACGGGTGGACTGAGCAATGCTCCGATGGCGCAACCTAACGAGTCAAGAACCCTGATTTTCAACTGTTCAACAGCTTTGGTTGACAAATCCTCAAAGGTGGACGCATGCACGAAGCCGGCAAGCTCTTCAACACAAGTCAATTGCAACAAATCTCCTTGCAACCATCCAGTTATGTTAAACTTGACTCAAGCAATAAAACTTGCCCTGCACCACACGCTGTTTAGTACTGAAAAAATTCTTATTCCGCGACTGCCACCTAACTATTGATTGTTTTGAACCTGATTGAGAATGAAGCTAAGCAAGTCTTAATGAAGTACGGTATTCCTATTCCGAAAGGCACTTTAATCGCCGATTCCAAGCAAACCGCGGATGCTGTGAAAAACCTGAAGCCGCCTTATATGGTTAAGGCCCAAGTTACCGCGGGCGGAAGAGGAAAAGCCGGAGGAATCATACCCGCAGCGTCGGCACACGAGGCGGAAGAAGCAGCAAACAAGCTTCTCACTTCTCAAATAAAGAACCTGGCCGTCAAGCAGGTGCTAATCGAGGAAAAACTTCCGATAAAAAGAGAGTTGTACATGGGCATCACGGTTGACCAATTTAACCGCAGTTACGTCGCCTTAGCCTCAGGAATGGGAGGCGTGGAAATCGAAGAAGTAGCCGAAAAAACGCCCAAAGCAGTTTTCAGATTAAGCATAGATTCCCAGTTGGGTTTGCGTTCTTTTCATGCATTAGCCATAGCGAAGCAGATGGGCTACGGCGGCAACCAGCTTTTTGAGTTGTCAGCCGTAATTCAGAAACTATATAGGGCAGACGTTGAAAGCGACGCTGAAACCGTAGAGATAAATCCCTTGGTGGAAACTGAGGCTGGAACCTTTGTGGCTGCTGACGCCCGGATGGTAATCGATGACAACGCATTGTACAGGCATCCCGAATACCAGATGGAAAACGTTCAGTCCTTTTCGGCCCCAGAGGCTTTGGCTTTTAAGAACAATTTGGCTTACGTTAAACTTGACGGTGACATAGGCGTAGTCGGCAACGGTGCCGGGTTGGTCATGGCAACACTTGACTTGTTAAATCTTTTCGGCGGCAAACCAGCAAACTTTCTGGATGTCGGCGGCGGAGCAAACATGGAAGCTATCAAGGCTGCTTTGGAAATCGTCCTTGCAGATCGGGATACAAAAACCGTTTTAGTCAACGTCCTAGGTGGAATAACGCACTGCGACGAGGTTGCGCGAGGCATTGTCGAAGCCACAAAAGACGTTAAATCAAAGAAGTCGCTGTCCGTTAGGCTCGTCGGCACAAACCAGCAGGAAGGGCAAAAAATTCTTGCCGATGCTGGAGTAAGCGTTTTAGGCAGCATGGAGGAAGCGGCGAGGCAGTCAGTTAAGTTTGCGGCGGAGGGTAACGGTCATGGGAATTTTAATTGATTCTAGCACCAGAGCGATTGTCCAGGGCGTCACGGGCAAACAAGGTAGCTACCAGTCTAAGCTTATGCTTGATTATGGCACGAAAATCGTGGCGGGAGTCGTCCCGGGGAAAGGCGGAACCGTAGTCAACGGAGTGCCCGTTTTTGACACTGTAAACGAAACAGTCGACGCGTACTCGCCCGATGCCTCGATAATTTTTGTGCCCGCACCGCTTGCACAAGATGCCGCTTTAGAAGCGATCGCAGCCAAAATCAAAACGGTCGTCGTTATCACGGAACACATTCCGATAAGAGACGCCATAAACGTTTTGGAGTATGCGGCTCAGTCTCGGGTTACGGTTATTGGTCCAAACACTCCGGGAATCATTACTCCTAGAGAATGCAAACTTGGAATTATGCCAGCTGAAGTTTTCGCACCAGGCAGCGTTGGTTTGGCGTCAAGAAGCGGCACCTTAACCTACGAAATAGCTGCTAATCTCACAAATGAAGGGTTAGGGCAGTCAACCTGCGTCGGCGTCGGCGGCGATCCCGTTGTGGGCTTTAACTTTATCGAAGCGTTGGAGCTGTTTAAGGAGGATCCGAAGACGAAGGCGGTTGTTTTGATCGGTGAAATCGGCGGCAACATGGAAGAGCTAACGGCACAGTACATAGCCGAAACGCAATATCCCAAGCCTGTTGCGGCTTACGTGGCGGGTCGTTTTGCCCCTGAAGGCAAGAGGATGGGCCACGCGGGAGCTATAATCTCGGGTAAGCATGGGACGGCCCAAAGCAAAATCGACGCTTTTTCAAAGGCGGGAATTAGGGTTGCCGAGAAGCCGAGCGATGTTGCAGCTTTGCTACTCGACTTAATCTGACTATGTTTAATGGGCAAGTTGCCGATAGCTGGGCAGTTGAGCTCAAGCGTCAATTCGGATTCCAAAAGATTTATCTTTAAAATCCAACAGACTATTAGATGAGTTTTGAAGGATTTTTTAGAGCGAGTCGTTTTTATGAGCCAAAATAACACAAGAAAAATCAGTTCCGAAGACCTAAAGCTGTTCGACGGGTCAAATGGAAAACCCTTATATATCGTTTTCAAAGGCAAAATCTACGACCTGTCAACCAGCCAGCTTTGGCTTGAAGGCAAACACATGGGCATGCATACCCGAACCGACAATTTGGCTGAAGCAATAAAGACTGCGCCGCATGGCGAAGACAACGTTTTCAGGTTCCCTATTGTCGGCGAACTGTTAGAAGCCGCTGTGCCGCCCCCGCCGGCGCTGGTCAGGGAGGAACCTGTGGAGGCGCAGGTTCAGTCGCCTATTCCGCAACGTCCACTTATGGAGAGACGTACGTTCCTCAAACTTGCGGCTGCCGCCGGAGGAGCAATCACAATCGGGGCGCTGCTGTCAACTCTAAAAGCCGGAACCTTTGTGCCTCCGCCAGCCGTCACTGCGGCGTGGCCAATCGTCATAGTTACAAATATAAGTAAACTGACAAACCTCACGCCTCTTGTTTTCTATTACCCCTTAACCAGCACGCCAAACTACCTCGTAAAATTAGGTGTATCAGCTACTGGAGGAATCGGACCGGAAAACGACATAGTTGCATTCAGCGCGATTTGCCAGCATTTGGGATGCGAATACGGTTTCGTAGCTCCAGGCGGCTCGCCCCCATGCAACGCCTCATACAAGGCAAAAATCCCGATGGGTTACTGCTGCTGCCACGGCTCACAGTACGATTTCGTCCACGGCGCAAAAGTAATCGGCGGTCCCGCCCCACGACCCGTGCCCATGGTTCAACTGCAGTTGGATACGGCGACGGGAAACATAAGCGCGGTCGGGATGCAGCCGCCGACGATTTTTGGACATGGTCCGCCTGGAACCACGAATGCTGCGTCGGTGATGCAGTATGATTTGCAGGGTGGAGATTTGGTGACGCAATCCACCGTTTTGGGATGATTAAGCATGGGCGAAGAAACTGAGAAGAAGACTGTTTATGACAAGCTTGTCGACTGGTTTGACGTGAAGTTCGGCTTCTCCAAAACCCCGCTTAAACCGATTCCGGACTTCACGATGAACCCGATTTACTGGCTTGGCTTGCTGTTAGCAGTGACTTTCGGCTTGCAGGCATTAACCGGGATCTTTATGCTTCTCTACTACGTGCCAACGCCTACCCAAGCCTACTCGTCGACAGCATCAATCATAAGCTCCGTGCCACTCGGCTCGCTTGTTGAAACATTCCACCTCTACACGGCTTATGCCATGATTATCTTGACGTTTCTGCATTTAGTCCGCAACTTTTTCGGCAGCGCCCACAAAGGCAACAGAGACTTGATGTGGCTTGTCGGAATCGTGTTAGCTGTGGTGGTGCTAAGTTTCGGGGTGACGGGGTACCTTCTGCCGTGGACTGTTATTTCCAAATCTGCAAGCGACGTCGCCATTGGATTCCTCAATTTTTTCCCCGTCGGCATTGCAAACCTTGGAAAGTTCGTGGCAGTTGGTTCCGGCAGCGATGCGTCGGAGTTGACGACTTTTCTGCACATTCACACCGTTTTTCTTCCGTTGGCATTAATTGCGCTTTTAGGTTTGAAGATTTACATGTACGAGGTGCATGGTCCAGCCTATGTGCCAGCTTACGGGAAACCTGGAAAAGGCAAATATTACAATTGGTTTCCAAAAATCTTCCTCTACTTCGTCATGCTTTCAGCCGCCTACGTGGCTATTTTGCTTGCTACAGCGTCTCTTTTCCCGTTGTCTTTGCCGCCTGCCTACTCAGCTGCAACCGCAGGTGCCTACGTCGTGCAACCCGATTGGTACTTGCTCTGGGTTTATCAACTCCTGAAAATCCAGCTCTTTGAAGGACCCGCCGCCGCTTACGTGATAGCTGCGCTGATTGTTTTCGGAGTGCTTCTTTTCCTCATGCCCTTCTATGACCGAAGCAAACGCAGAAACATCAGCCAAAGACCAGTCTACACCACAATCGGAGCTGTACTAATAATTGAGTTAATCACCTTAACCATATGGGGTTATCTGACTCCCGGACAAATAATCCCCAACTACCAAGCCCTCTTAGTTTTAGGCGGAGTAGCCGTACTAACCATCGCATCAGTCTGGGCCGTTTACAGACTTAGACGAAAAACAAATGTTACATCTGTGTTGCCTCCGCAATCAACAACCAATACGCCCGCCACCATGCTGTCATTGACGAGTCCATCGTACAAGGTGCAGGCATCCGCTGGACAGTCAAAGAAACAGCAAATTAAACGCGCTGGCGAAAGCTTGTTCAGCCCGTTCACCGCTGTCTTCGCGGTTTTTTTGGCGGTTGCATCAGCTTCCTTAGCGTCAGCCGTTAACATGCTACCCAACATTTTGGCAAATGCGCCCTTTTTCGCGATGGCATTGTCCGCTTTTGCCGTTTCAGCTTTTTTCATGGTTCGGATGCTTCGAAGATTTGTTTTAGCATATGAAGGTGTGGCTAAAAGATGAAAAGCAACTTTGACTCTTTACGGGTCACCTCATATTTCCTTCTGGCTTTCCTAATCGTTGTCGGAGTCTCAGTTTGGCTTGTGAACCTGATAACTCAGGAAAGGGTCTTCGGTTTTCTAATGAGCGCAGAATTCATTGCCTTCGCCATGCTCGTCTACCTTTATTACATGGAAGACCCAGTTGTCGCCAAGAAACTATTAACCTCCGGATTCGTCGCCTTAGCAATCCTAATTGTTTTGTCGGCCGCCGTTTTAGCAGGCGTCGGTGCACCTGCGCCGTTGGCTAAACCCAATGTCTCCGTAACTCTTTACGCCGGTGAGGTTTCAGAGTTTTCGCCTATAGTGTACGGGTTCGGAAACACTGCAACTTCCGTTACTTCTCCGGGTCCGACATTGACTTTCACGGTCGGCGACGTGGTGAACATGACGGTTTTCAACGCGGGAACCATGCCTCATAACTGGGCGCTGGTTGATTCTAACAGCACTTCAGGCAAGGTTCTGTTCGGCGCAAAAATCGACAGCGGTTCAGTTCCCATACCCGTTAACGAATCAGCCTCCGTTGTTTTCAGAGTCACGCAAGCAGGAAACTACTTCTACATCTGTCAGGTTCCAGGTCACGTGCAGCTAGGAATGTGGGGTAACGTGGTAGTTAATCCGTGACACAGAAAAGGGCTGAAAAACTTTCTGCTTCATGCCTTTTTTTCCTCGCAAGTCTACTCACGGGTCTGGTAAGCTTCTTGGCGTTGGGTTTTGTTTGGGCAAGGAAAAGAGCCGAAAAGCAAAGTGAACCCCAAAGAGCGGCGGGTTTTCTTGCGGATGAACATAGAGCGCTGAATTTTTACAGAATATTTTCAGTCGCCTACGACATTTTGAACCCATACCTTTACACCGATGCCATGCGCATCGAAATGGTGAATTACATCGGAAACGGCGCGAACCTGCGGGTGCTTGACATCGGATGCGGAACTGGCTACACCACATCAGGAGTTTTGCATCGAGGAGACGTTTCGGAGGTCGTCGCTTTAGACATGAATCCCGTTCAGCTTAAAAGAGCCGTTAAAAATCTGACCTTAGAAAAGAGCAGAACGTTTATTTCAAGAAGCGACGCAGACAACCTGCCGTTTGTCGACTGCTCTTTTGACGCGGTAATTTCGGTAGGAGCCATAGAGTATTTTCCAGACCCAGAAAAAGCAATAAAAGAGTTCGCGAGAGTTACAAGAGCCGGCGGAATCGTGATCGTTTGCGGTCCAGATCTGGAATGGTTCAGTAAGTTTGCTTTAAACCGGGTTTTTTACACGCCTTCCGCCCAAGAAATGGAGACTTTTTTCCGACAAGCGGATCTAGTAGCAGTGAAATCGCACTTGACGGGGATGAAAACATTTTTTGGAACAAGCAAATATGTGGTATTTGCTGTTGGAAGGAAACCTAATAACTGAAAGCTCTGGAGCTTAAGCTTTTTTTCTTGAATTAAGCAAAGTCCAAGCCACCGGAGCATAGACAGCCGCCAACATTGCTAAGATGAAGACTAGTTGAATGGGGTTAGCCTTGTTTAGGATGCCTGCAACTGCGAAGCCTGCGATTAAACCGAAGCTGGTAACGCTATGAGCAACTATCATGTCAAGGTTGGCTGGTGCCATCAACCGTGGATTATCATTGTGCAACCGAACAACCCTGATGGAGTGGATCACAAGGGGCAGAGAAAGCAAAGCGGCAAGACTGTAGAGCGGTATGAAGCTGAGCAAGGCGGAAGCAACGATTATCCCGTATGTACATATCCAGCTTACTATGTACAGTTTGATGCCTGCCTGTTTGCCGTATCTTGCGACGAGTGTGAGTTTCCCAGCAGCCGTATCCTCAGCGATGTCAGGAATCTCATTTATCACAATCATCGAGAACAGCATCATTCCCAACGGCAGCGTTGCCAAAAACGCTTGCAGCGTGATGGTTTGCGCTTGAACGTAAAAGGCGCCTAAACCAATAATTGGCCCGAAATTCACCAACATCGCAAGCTCCCCTAACCCGTGATGACCGAAACTTATGGGTGGGGCGGTGTAGAAGACGGCACAGAACACTCCGAATAACCCGAATGCCAAGATCGGTAACCCTCGGGTCAGAGTAAGGTAGAATCCAACTGCCAAAGTGAATAGGTAGCAAAGTGCGAAAGCTTTAAACATGCTTTTAGGCGCTATAAGCCCGCTGCTGAGGGTGCCGCTACCGCCGGAATATGGGTTCTTTTCGCCAGGCGCAAGCTTGTCTACGCTGTGCTTGTAGTCGTAGTAGTCGTCAGTCATGTTGAGGGCGATATGGTTGATGATTATGGCAACGAGTACAAGCAAAAAATAAAATGGAAAAAAACCGCTGTTAGTTGCCCAACTGACTAAGCCCCCGAGGACAGCGGGAAAGATGCTTGGAGGCACAAAATGGTAGCGGAAAGCGAGCCACCACACTTTCGCTTTGCTGGTTTTTATCGTACCTGTCATGACGGTTCATCCCAAATTCGAAAGCGGTTGAATAAAGGTTGAGGATGAAAAAATCACCCATAATATTGAGTTCACACGCTTAAGCGTTAACGTGCGCCAAGACGCTTGGCACCTTGACTACTCAATTATGAAAAAAGGCGAATTAAAACTTAGCTGAAATCCCGTCCTACCGTTAATCTTGAACTGTTTCTTAGACGATTGATCTTATTGTTGTTGCCTGAAGCCTACCACATTTATTTATTAAATGTCAAGACACCTTACTATAATTATAATATCACAAGATTCTGGATAACAATCTGTTGGAGAGATATTAAACGAAAAAATTTCAAAGTGCCAAATTTAAAGTCACGGATGAAATCGGAAGAAGCGAAATACCAAAAGCGCAGAGAAGAATGCCGATTGTAGAATGCACTTGCGGAGCAAAAATCTTGGTAGTTCCCGACTTATCTGCAATGATGAGAGCAATAAAAAATCATAAGAGTACACATAAAAACGTTAACGAGCAATTCCTAACCGAGAAAATTCTAAAAGCTGCTAGCCGGCAAATGCTCCAGCGAGTAATTGGACAGCTTTGAAACCTACCCAGCAGCTTCTTCTGGTTTGCGCTTTCTGAAGAGAATGAACACGTGTCCTCTAACTTCAACCAAACCTGACTCAGTTTGCTCTGCTGCTTTCGCCGCGATAGTTTGAGCCGTGTTGTCACCCTTCAGGGCGGAGGGTAAAATTCTAACCTTCACCATCTTGTTTCTTTTCAGTTGCTTTTCAATCTCGCCTGCGCACTGCGGGGTTAAGCCTTCTTTGCCGACCCAGATTGTCGGGTTTTCATCTTTAAGTACGTGCCTAACATGACGTTTCATTCGGGTCTTTATTTTGGCGCTCAAGATTTTCTTGCTCCATTCTCTTTCTTAGCATTATGCGGGTTTGATTGCCGCAGTTTAAACAGGTTATAACAACATGAGGCTCCCTTTTCTGCTTTACCCTAACCCGACAAGTATAGCCCTGAACAAACAACGAATTGCAGTTTTTGCATGTTTGCCGCCGAAAATCAACGGGCAAACGCATTCGGGCCGCCATGGCGATTCTTCGAGCAGATTTAACGTACTGCATTGCTAATTGGGGGTCGCCTCGAGAAACGTTCTTTGCTTCATCGAACAACGTTTGAATCCGCTGCCTCGCTATTTGCTTGACGCTGGTTTGCCTCATTTAGTCTTCACAAACAAGAAATAATTTGGGGACATGAACATAACATTTGCGCTCTTAATCAATTGCTTCCCATAAGTTCGAGTTTTAGCCGTTTCAGCGCTTCATGAATCTCAATCGGCTTGTTTTTCAGCGTCTTCTGCGCTTTTGATGTATCAAGTGACGAGTCCATGGGCCGTTTCGCTGGCCACTTGAACTGGGAAGACTGAACTGGGTCAACGAGTCTTTTATCTAAGTCGAATGTTTCGGCGATTAGCTGGGCAAACTGGAATCTACTGACCCGAGTGGCGCCGCAAAGATGAAAGGTTCCGGTTAAACGGCGCTCAGCCGACTCCAGAGTCATCTCCGCCAAATTAGCATTCAGCGTGGGCGTGTTAAACTGGTCAGTCACAATTTTCGCGTGCTCGCCTCTATGAAGAGTTTCGATTAGCCAGAGGGCAAAATTTACTTTTCCAGCAGCAGGAGTGGACCCGTAAATGACGCTTGGTCGACCGATAAGGTACTCATCCTGAGCCTTAACCAACTCTTCTGCTTTAAGCTTGGTTAAACCATAGTAATTGATCGGGTTAGGCTGATCCAACTCAGTGTAGTTGCCTTTTTCGCCATTAAAAACGTAATCCGTTGAAATGTAAATCAGAAAAGAACCCGTGCCCTTGGCTGCTTCCACGATGTTTTTGGTGCCTTCAACGTTGATTTTCCAGGCGAGCTCCTTGTTTAACTCGCATTTGTCGACGTCAGTCAGAGTTGCCGCATGAATCACGACATCAGGTTTAATCCTCGTGAAGGTTTCGGCAACGAGCTCTTTGTTTGAAACATCAAGTTTGACAAAGGTGCCGTCAACGGGCAATTCTTGAACGTCGGAGGAGTAGACTTCTATGTTTCTTTGAACACCCATCTTTGCGAGCCTGGAACCATAAAGACCGATGGCCCCGGTGATTAGAAGCTTCAATGGAACCCACCTAGCTTCCAAGGCGTTGGGTGAAGAATCACGTCGGTGGCAAACGGCGTCCACCAATGCTCATTCTCAAGATACCAGCGGACAGTCGACTCTAAAGATTCTTCAAACTTACATTTCGGCTGCCAATTCAACGTTTTTCTTATTTTTGAAGAATCCAAACTGTACCTTGTATCGTGCCCGGGACGGTCCTCGACAAAACTGATTAAACTTTCAGGTTTATTCAGTGCGGCGAGGATTTTTTTTGCGATCTCTATGTTGGAGACTTCGTTTCCAGCTGAAATGTTGTATACTTCTCCGGGCTCTCCCTTCTCTAGAACCGTTTCGATAGCTTCACAGTGATCTTGAACGTAGATCCAGTCGCGGATGTTTTGGCCAGTCCCATAGATTGGGATGGGAAGATCCCTCAGCGCACGGATGATCGTTTTCGGGATAAGCTTCTCTGGCAGCTGGTAAGGACCGAAATTGTTCGTGCATCGTGTAATTGACACGTTCAAATTGTAGGTTTTACGGTAGGATAGAACGAACATGTCAGCGGCAGCTTTGGAGGCGGAGTAGGGATTTGACGGTTTGGGTGGCTCATGCTCTGTGAATGAACCTTCAAGTGCTTCGCCGTAAACTTCATCCGTTGAAACCTGCACAAACCGAACTTTATGGTTATGTCTGCGTATTGCTTCCAAAACGGTGAAGGTGCCGACCGTGTTGTTTTGTAGAAAGACGTTTGGGTCTGCGATGCTTCTGTCCACGTGCGTCTCCGCCGCGATGTTAACTATGGCGTCGACTTGATGTATGAGTCGGCTGACAAGCAAAGGATTGCAGATGTCGCCTTTTATGAACGTATATCTTTTATCACTCTCTAGGTTGTGCAGGTTAGCCGGGTTAGCGCCTATACCTATCTTGTCGACGTTTATCAATTCGTAGTCAGGATATTTCTCAAGGATGTATCGGCAAAAATTGCTGCCGATGAAACCTAAACCACCAGTAACTAACAGTCTCATAGTTTAATCCTCACTTGTGAGCCGGGAGATTCCAGTCCCAAGCTTTTCCAACACGTACATCGTTTGATTTGCCGTTTATGATTTTGGGGATAAACGAGGCGTCATTCCATGGTCTGCGTTCCTCATCGGGATTGGAGGGGTCATATAGATTGGTTGTAAAGTACAGCAGCATAGCCGATTCGTCGCCGAGTGCCTTAAAACCATGCCAAAAGTGGCCGGGAACACGCACCAGTTGCAGATTTAAGGCGCTTGAGATTACCTCGTTGAGTTCCTTTGTTTCTTCGTCGAAAACACAGATTTTTATTAAACCTTTAAGCGCCAGGAAATAGTCTGTTTGCCCTCTAAGATGCCGGTGCCACGCGCGGATGACGCCGGGATACGTCGATGAAAGATTCGCTTGCGCAACCGTGTCTTCTCCGAACAGGTCTTTCCAGTCTTTACGCATGACTTCAGTAAAAAAGCCGCGTTCATCCGGCAACCTGCTTATTGGCTTAACCTTTATCCCCGTTAACATGACAGTGCTCCCTTGCAGTAATTCTTACGATAATATTTATAATAGTTGTTGTTTTCTCGGCTTAAACTTCCAGTTCCGAGTAGTCGCCCACATGCAACTTGATGGTTCTGCTTCTCTGGTTCTTCGTCACCTTAGCGTTTTTCCCAATTAAGCTGTCTTCCAGCCGCTCTATGCCTTTAACAGTCACGTTTTCTTGAATGACGCAATATTCAATGTTGGAGCAGACAACTTGTGAACAGTTGCCAACGCTGGTGTAAGGCCCGATGAACGAATCTTCAATCAACGCGCCTCTCCCAATAACACATGGTCCTCTTAGGGTGCTGTTCACAACTTTGGCGTCTGGTTCAATTTTAACCCTGCCATCAATTAAACTATTTACCACTTGCCCTTTAACGTCAAGCGTAATATACTCATCCAGAATCTTCGCGTTCGCCGACAAAATATCGTCTTTTTTGCCCGTGTCCAACCACCAAGAATTCAAAATTTCAGCTTTAACCTTAAAACCCATGGTTATCATTTCTTGGATGGCATCAGTGATTTCCAGCTCTCCCCGCCAGGAAGGCTTTATCCGTTCTATTGCCTGATGCACTTTGCCTGAGAACAGGTAGGTGCCTATGATGGCGAGGTTACCCATAGGGGTCTTAGGCTTCTCCACCAATTTGAGGATGTTTCCTTTTTCATCAAGCTGCGCTATCCCAAAACTCGACGGGTTATCGACCTCTTTGAGGATTATGAGTGCATCAAGATGTTCGTTTTTAAATTTTTTCACAAACGAATTCAAGCCTTGACCGGTAACATTATCGCCGAGGCACATGACAAAGGCATCCTGCCCCAAAAAACGTTTAGCGGTCTTGACAGCGTGGGCTAAACCAAGAGGTTCCTGAGGAATATAGGTGACGTCTAGACCCCAAGCTGCGCCGCCATTAACGTAGTCCTTGACGTATTGGCCGGTTTCAGGCGCCGTGATTATGCCGACTTTTTTTATGGCGGTTGCAGCTACCTGATCAAGGACGTATCCTAAGATTGGTTTGTTAGCTACTGGAATAAGCTGTTTGGCGCAGGTGAAAGTTAATGGCCTAAGCCTAGTGCCTTTTCCGCCGCTGAGTACAAGTGCCTTCATGTCAATTCCCACGTTAAGTTAGTTCAATTTTATGACATGGGTTTTCCACTTAAAGGTTACGTAAAAGTTAGTTTGTGGTTGCATCATCACAAGCACATAATCGTGTTAGCATTAAGAGAATAACATTTTAGAGACCGCTGATTTTTATCGAGTGAACACATAAGCAAACTCAACTAAAAATTCATTTCGACTGTTATTTTTCGAAACTTGAAAATTAATGCAAATTCGCTGATTCTTGCGGTCTATTCGCTAACTCAAGCTATATCTGAACAGAAGGCGGCGGAAGCTACTGCGGCAGATACAGAACGCTAACCAGTATGGCAGGGAATAGGGCGGCCATTGCAATCAACAGAAATTTACTGAAAATTGTCAAATCCGCTAAATTCCCAATAGATGTGGTTGCCTAATTCTCTGTTGATTTATTTGACTTAGATGTGCCCATCAGTTTCTCCATGACATTTAATACAAAGCCTAATGGTCGGCGAAGAGGTCCGAGTGCTCCAGCAATTTGCCGTAGGTTAGCTATGTCCTCTCCGTCGATTGTTTTGGTTATTGTTGCAGCCAAAATAAAGATTATAACGAAAGCAACGACTCCGATAACTACTTGTTGCAACGGGACTGAGATAAATCTAAACGCGGTAAGGGGAATCTTCGAAATTAGAATGTAAGTGGAAGCGGATGCAATACCCGAAGACAGCAAAATCTTAGCGGAAGACAGCCAATTCACTGAAACCCCAAATTTCTTTCTTATGATAGCTAGACCTATGAACAAACTTGGAAGGCCAACGGTTAACGAAGTTGCAAGTAAACCAATCACGCCGAAGTTGGAGATTAACAGGAAACCAACTGGAACACCAATCGCAGCTTGAATAAGGGCAAGGTTCATGTTGATTTTTGTGAACCCTTGGCCAAGCAACAAATTGCTTATGCTGAGGCTTCCCAAAACAGAGTATAGATAAGTCACCGCCAAAAAAGCCAAAAACAACGGCGCTTCAGAATAGCTGCTATGGTAGATTGTTCTGATTCCAGGCTGCGCTAACGTGATTACTAAGGCTGCGACGGGCACGACAATAAGCGACGCATACTTTACCGAATACTGAAAAACGTTCTTCAAGGTCTGCTGATCTTTTTTGTAGTCCAGCTTGGAGAAGGCGGGAAACAGCATGGTTGTAACGGGCGTAGCGAAGAAAGTTATCAGAACCGAGAAATTCACGGCTAAATTGTAGTTTCCAATGAGGGCGTTATTTATTACGTAAAATGCAAGTACATAGCTGTAGAATACCGTTAGGAACCCGGTGATTATGGCAACTATTGAAACCGGTATGCCATATCCTAACATGGTTCTTATGGTTGAAACAATCTCAGTCCTCGAGTTTGATGCTCTAGGCAGCAACCTGAACAAACTCCACACTAGAATTACTCCGATCAATCCTGCGATCAGGGCGGAAACGGTGTAACCTGTTATGGCTCCAAGAGTACCAAAACCTAACAGTACAAGTCCAATTATCATAGCAGTTTTGATTGAAGACTGAATGATAAGCATAACGCTGTAGTACTGCATTGTTTCCAGTCCCGTGAATGCGGCCGTTGCGGAGTTCACCAGCCCACCTGCAAGGATGTAGAAGGACGCGATCCGAATTAACGGAACTATTGAGGGTCGGTGCAAACTCGAGGCGATGAAGGGAGAAAGGACAAAGCAGAGGAGAGAAAGCGATAAGCCTAAGACGACCTCAAAAACTATCCCGGAAACAATAATGCCTCTAATCTTTTCTTTGTTTTCAGCGTTGTACTGCGCGGAGTATTTAACCATGGCCGAGTTGACTCCACAATCTCGAAATGTGGCTATAAGCGTAGGCCCGACAAGGGCGATAGAGTATAAGCCGTAGTTTTCTGCTCCCAGAATGTAAGTGATAGCCAGGATGCCAACGAAAGAGATTACCGTAGAAGCAACTAAACCCCACATAAGGTTAAAGCCGCCCCTCGCCGAAACCTTAGCCATCTCAGCAGCTTTACTCATGTTCTTCTTCCTAATGGATTCTTGAATCGCAGATTTAATGCGTTCAGTTGGTCACGGTCTCGTTTATCACTTTTGGTTCAAGAATGCTAGTTTCTCATATTCAGCCGTGGGGCAAACTCATTGGGTAAAGCTCTGTATGAAAACGCTGTTTTCCTTGAATTGAAAAGGCGAGTGAAAGATAAGGAAATCTGCTATGGAGAAACAAGGTTGGCAAGAAGTTGATTTTACAATAAAGGTTGGGCGAAGTGCATGAGGCATGTCAAGTGGTTTACGAGTGTCACACGCTTCTAATATTGTCCAGTATCTTAACTGAGATTTCATAGATTAATAACCAACTATCCACCAAAACTAATTTTATAATTCGAACCTTCAGCGTAGAAACACATCAAGAAGCTAATTGCCAGAAATGGCTGTGACACGCCAGTTGCCCGTTTCTATATTCCAGGTTGGGAAATAGGTATTCGCAAGTAAAACGTAATGAGGCTCGCCCATCGATGAGGTCACAGTGTATGCACTATCGTCAAGATTGTTGACTAAAACCGGAGCCCGCGCTTTTAAGCTCATCAAATAAAAGAATGCTCGATGCCAAAATTTCGATGGGTGGGCCATTCATGATGGTTGTTTCATTGCTCACCTAGTCATTTCACTCCATCCAACCTTAAATCCTTTCAATCAAACAACCTGTATTTCAGACAGCATTCTCCTATCAGAGAACCAATCGCACACATCGGAGTTGAGTCCAATAACTTTTCGGTATATATTGCCATTACCCTCAACAGAAAACTTGCGATGCATATACCTGATACACCGCCGAAGAATCCAATTAGGTATTTTATCCTGTTTCCTGATCTTCGCTGGCGAGCAATGCAACCGATAAATCGCTCTTTGAGCGGTCAAGATATGTTACTTGAATTGTGAACATCAAAAACGCAAGCACTATGATGACGAATACATCCTCATTTAGCCAGGTAATAGTGCCCGGAATAGCTAGGGTTAAGTTGCCTAAAACAACGGACATCAGTATCAACCCTACAAGCAACTTTATCCAGTTGTTAAGTTGCCCCAGTGATCGGGTCCTACCAAGATTTAACGAGGCACCTTTCAAAGTGATAAAACCTTTTATACGCTGAAGTACACGGTTTTTCATCACTTGTGAGACCGAAAGGCGCAGTTTTGACCAGAGAAGTCCAATCATTTCTCGAGCTTTACCTTTGACAAAGCCGAAAATGGCGATCAAAACAGCAAAGCCACCGATTACCAGGATTACTTTATGGTATATTCCAAAACCTGGCCAATTCGACGCTACCGCTATTATGTTTGGGTCCAGCAAACTCATGGTCGTAAGGTCGATGCCGCACACAAAAAGCGCGGTAAGGGAACCCTTTAGCAGGGTCTGTTTGCTTTTTGAATCGGCATAAATGATTAGGGAAATTAGGGAAAAGCAAATAAATGAACTTAAGAATAGCAGATTTGTTTGGTCTGCTACTACAAAGGATGCGGTTAGTTCGTAGGTTCCTTTATCTAAATGGATTCCGGTTACGTTTAGGACTTCTGTGAACTGAGCGGAATTTGTTCCGTTTCCTCTGACCACCCAATACGGGTAGTAGGCTTGACTAATCACTAAATAGGCAGGTTTCGAGATATTAGCAGATATTTTAATACTGTTAAAGCCGTTCGTAACGCTAATCTGAGCATCTGAAAGGATATTTTTTGAAAACTCGTTAAATGTCAGGTTTGTTAAGTCGGGCGCTTGTCCTTGGTCCTCTACGGCAAAAGCATAGCCCTTGAAGAACAAGTTTTCGTATACTATTGACTCTTGATCGCTATAGACAACGCTAAAATATTTAGAAGCGTTGCCGCCAAAGAACTTAGTGTAATCGGAAGCTTGGGGGGCCAGACTGCTGTTTGTTTCAATCAACACATATTTTGCTCCACATATAGTTGCAAGCATAGTAAGGTTCTCGGCATCAACATCCGAACTGGGAATCGTTTGAAAAAGGTTCGCTAACTTATCAAACAGTTCAGAGTTAGGCGGAGAACTCCTTAACGCAATTATCGATTCACCAATAATCTGGTGATTCATCAGCATCGATTCATAATCGGAGACGGCCCAAAGCGTAGGGTATTGTAATATCCGAAAATCACCCTGCTGTTCCTGTATAAAGAGTTGACCTCCAGTCAATTTTGGTCCAGGTGCCGTCAAAGGGTAAACTTCAGATGCTGCGTCAAAAAATAGAATAGAGACTAATCCGATGACAATAATCGTGTGAAAAGTTCTGTTTCTCAGAATTGACCAATGACTTCTCTGCAATTTCGGCCTTAAATAATTATAAAGATATAACAGTCCATAGCAACTGCAAATAGCGAGTGAAAGGGTTACGCTCAATAGTCCTCTATTGGGTACTCTAACAGAAAATATTGCCAAGAAAAATGACAACGGGCCCATAACAATTAAACTAAATAATATGAAACTCAACACGTGAAATAGGTAGTTATTTCGAGTGCTGACATTAGCATGCAACCTCGGAAGAATCATTGGAATAAAAGCTAAGACAAAGAGTGCGATTCCTACATAAGCAGAGAAAGCAGCAGTCCCCGTTGCCGGCGAGATATCAGTCCCTTGCCCTCTTAGGAGAAAACTGGAAAAAGGGAACGTATAATCCGGGGTCAAGGTAAAACCAACTTTGAGTTCGCCGAAGTTTTGAATCCAATCAAAGCTAATAAGAAAGGGTGCCATTGAAAACCCGAATATTGTTATTACTTCTACGAGCCTCTTGATAATGGCTGTTTTTTGGTTTTTACCTTGATCAGTGAAGAGATAGTAAGCAACTCTTAGGCCGATGTAAAAGAGCGCAAAAACCGTCGTTTGAATATCGCTTAAAAACAGTAATATCAAGGCTACGCTTGCATAAGCCATATTGTTTCTATTCGGAGAAGCCAGCATTCTCTCGAATACCAGAAATACACCCGGCATGAGCGCACCAGCCATGACAAACTGTGGTTGGCCAGCATTCATTTTGCTTGCAAATGCGACTGAGAAAGTGTAAGCTATCGACAATACCCATGCTATCGATGTGCTCTTAAAGTAATGTTTTCCCAATTTGTAAGAGCATACTTGCGCAATGATCAGTGCAATAACCATTATTACCTTAAATGACAGGCTCACATCGTTGGAAAGGTACGTTAATATAAGAAAAGGCGTGTAGGTTAGATCAGGGATGGAAGAGATATGAAAAAAGGTAGCTACTGACCCACCATAAAAATCGGGCATCCAATATACCCCCGCGGGAATGTGCCCAGAATGGAGGATTGCAACCTCCTTGATTATGCCTGCAAAAGCAGCGTAAGAATCCGTGTTTCCAGTTGTATAACTTACTCCCAAGACATCACTGCTTGGAGAAAATATGAACCGACAGAACCACAGTGTAAATGCTACTGATATAGCGGCAAAAAGTAAACTCTGCTTGTTTTCCAGCAACTTCTTTTTGATGCTCTTTAACACGTTTGGTTGTTTTGAATAGTGTACTGGAGAGTTACTCGCCTCTGGAGCTTCATGCGTCATATATGGTGTCACATTTCGGAGTTAACGTCTAATTTTGAACATAAATATATACTCTGTTCTGCGCTTGAGGGGGAATTGTACAAGTACAAGGATCTTTATCGCTGACTTTTTTTCTAAAACTAGAATAAATCATAAATGCCGCTCAAGGATGTTAGACCTATTCGAATACAATACCGAGCAAACGTTTGGTCAAATAAGGCTGTTCAAAAGTTATTTTGAGCTTCATTTAGTCGATGGAAAGACTGAGTCAGACTTTTAGATAAACTGGCTCTGAAGTGACTGCTGGCGACATGCTGATGGTCGGAAAAAGCAAGGCTCAGCCTTTGATGAGCAACAATATATTAACGTGTCAGAACCGCCGAGCCTCGAAATCACGGGTGAGGTAACGATTGGCGCTAGATTAACACATGTAATTCTATATGCCATTCTCTGTTTCTAAACTCTTCCTCTATAGGTAGACGCTAAAGGGCATTAACTATGCCTTAGCATTTGACAACTAGGCACTGGCTGTCCGTTACTTCTATGACAGGTTCCGGTTTGTCATCGAAAAATTTGTCAAATGCAGCTTTAACGCCTTTTGACCCAAGGTAGTCGTGACTAATTATTACGCCACCTTTGCTCATCCTCGGATAGAAAAATTCTAAAGAGTTTTTTGTCGATTCGTAAAGGTCAACATCGAGATGAACAAAACTAAACTTTTTTTGGCTGACTGGGCCAGCAGTTGTCGGGAAAAGCCCTTTGTAGAAGTAGATATTGGGAAACCCCTTCAGCAATCCTTGGATGTATTCTAGTGAACTTAGATATTGGTTTTTATGGAAGCGCTGAGAGTCGTTTACTGAGGAATCAGGTAATCCTTCAAATGTGTCAAATAGGTGAAGTGGCCTGTTACCCTTTGCTTCACAAATCAACTTTGAGGACCCTCCTCGGTAGACACCAACTTCGGCAATATCACCCGGTATTTTTATGGTATTTATGACAGCGTTAAATATTTGTGCCGCTTCGTTAAGAGTTAAAACCATTTCCGTTTCTTTTCGTATACGTATAATATATTTAAAAGCTGTTTTTTCTGGGTGAATAAACGAAACGTTGATGCCAATCCTTGCTACCAATAGCTGCAATTCTCGTAATGGACCATTACCGCGTTCCGATGTTTTCATTGTTAGATAAAGCTGCCTGTCGAGCTAATAAAATTACTGCAAAAATACCTTTTGACAACAGTGCTTAAGAAATCGGGCTCTGTTCGGATTCAGCGACTTTTTCAGCATTTGACGAAATGTGGCAACAGCGTTTTCCTTTCGCATGCCATACACGGCTCTAAGTTGGAATCGTTGGATGTCACTATGGCTAAAAGCTCCAAGAACTATTATCTGCGAAGATGGCTTAGAAAATCCATCCGGCTGGTTAGTGCGCAGAGTGCAAAGGTGGCTATCTTTGGACTAACTCTAAATTTGCTAGGTATCGCGCTCTTTCAGAGTCGCGTGTGATTCCTCAAATGACGACTGGTTTTTATCTATCAAAACTAAAACGTGATGTGATAACCATTTCTTCCTACCATAGGGCAATTTTTCAAAGAAGCTCTCTTTTATCTTATTTTGTTTTATTTTGCTGCCTAGGAGGGATTTAGGTATTAATCGTAATAGCAAAGCTCCTGCTTCATAAACGTCGAGTATGAACCAAGGGACGTCAAAAGCGCCTCGATAAATGATTGAAACATTCTTGCCCGTGATCTCTTTTTCCACGATTGCGGTTGTCATATACTTATAGTGACCGTGATTCC
>Ga0326727_10005615_pt1 | contig 35564 bp, 28 predicted proteins | sample MB2enrmetagenome_FD_207643 | JGI IMG/M metagenome (GOLD analysis project Ga0326727, IMG submission 207643) | Lab enriched peat soil microbial communities from McLean, Ithaca, NY, United States - MB29MY | ecosystem: Environmental > Terrestrial > Soil > Wetlands > Peat | place: USA: New York...
ACGGCAGCGAGGCTACCATGGCCAGATATGTCAAACAACAAGGGAACATCTATCATAAGCTGCATGAGGACCGTCAGCTAAGCCTTTTTTAGGTAATACCCCGCTGCTTGCGGCGGGGTAGTTTATTTGACCCTGCTGCTTGCAGCAGGGTGTGAGGGGGGAGGCTCCGGCAGCAAAGCTGCCGGTGGGGGCGCTGAGCCCCAATGGTTGACTGTGGTAAGGTGTGCCAACAGCTCCAAGGAGAACAGTCGGATGCAGAAAGCGCGGGGACCAAGAAGCGCGCAAGACGGCTTTCATAGGGATGAGGTAACAGCGTCCCTGCCGCGAGCTGCGGGGAACCAACAAGCTGAGGGCATAGTGGAACTCGCCGGCGTGCGGAAGCAAGACCTCTCGGTCTGCCTCGGCTGTAAGATATGCGCCTCCGTCTGCACGGTGAACGACCTGGGCCTGGGCGTCAACCCCCAGGAGCTTCTTGCGCGGCTCTTTCTCGGCGGCGAGGTAGGCCCGCAGGACGACCTTGTCCGCTACTGCACGGGCTGCTACCGCTGCACTGCGGCCTGTCCGTGGCAGGTGCGCGTGCCCGACGTGGTGATGGCGCTCCGGGAGGCGTTGCACGTGGCGTCGCCCTTCGAGAAGGGCTTCAAGGCGTCGGTGGCCGCCCTCGGCAGGGTGTACGAGCCGTACGTGTTCATGCGTGCGCTGCGCTTCCTGATAACCGAGGGCTACCTGAAGCACCTCACGCGATGGACGGGCTACATGAGCTTCCACCTGCCTCACAGGGTGAAGAGGAGATAATGGATTACGCCTATTACCCCGGATGCTCCCTGACCGGATCGGCGCGCGCCCTCGATAAGGGCGTGCGGCGCGTCGCCGCGCTCCTCGGCCACCGCCTCACCGAAATCCCCGACTGGAATTGCTGCGGCGCGATGGAGTACGGCGACCGGAGGGAGCTGCTTGCGCTTTCGGGGGAGAACCTGGAAAAGTCGAAACACCTGGGGCGCGCAGGCGTCGTTGCCCCATGTCCCGCCTGCTACAAGAACCTGAAGGAAGCAGACGCGGGGCGCACGTACAATGTCCTGAGTCCCCTGGAGCTTATCGATGGGGACGCCCTTTCCCGCATCCCGGCCAGGCGGGACCTCAGAGGGCGCGTCTTCACGCCCTATTACGGATGCATACTCTTGAGGCCCGAAGGCACGGCCATCAGGAACAAGAACGTCATGGAGGAGGCCATCGCCTTCTTCGGCGGGGAGATCGAAGGGGAGAAGGTGAAGGACAAGTGCTGCGGGGGCGGCCGGTTCTTCGCAGGCAAGTGGGCCACGGAAAAGCTCTCGACGCTCATCCTTGAAAAATCGGCGGGCACCCTCGTCGTCTTCTGCCCCTTGTGCCACATGGCCCTTACAACCTTCACTAAGGAGAGTAAGGTCGTCTACCTGACCGACCTTCTGCTCTACGTCATGGGAGAGGGCGGCAAGTTATGAACGTAGTCATAGCGGGCGGAGGCATCAGCGGCATATCGGCGGCAAAGGTGGTCCTCAAAGAGGGGCACAGCGCTGTCGTGGTCGAATCTGCTGCCGAGCCCGGCGGACTCATGGCGCGCATCGCCAACTGCCGCGTCGGGTTCAAGACGTTCCACGACGAGATCGCCAGCCACCCCCGCCTCAGCCTCATCGGCGGCGCGAAGATCGTTGCGGCGCAGCGGAAAGACGGCGCTTTTCTCCTCATCCTTTCGGACGGCCGGACGCTCGATGCAGACAGGGTGGTCGTAGCAACGGGCCTTTCCCCTTATGACCCCGTCGCGTATAAAGCGCCGAGGGTGCTGACGAGCCTCGAATACGACGCCCTCATCGACCAGCGCAACGGCGAGCTGCCGCCGGACTTCAACCGCATCGCCTTCGTCCTCTGCGTCGGCTCGCGCTGCGAGGAGTACCCCCTGTGCTCGTCCGTCTGCTGCTCGTATACGATCAGGGAGATAAAATGGACGCTCCAGAGGGCGGCGCCCGCTATCACCGTCTTCTATAACGACCTCCGCCTCTTCGGGAACGAGTTCTTCATGGAGAAGATGTACCGCGACGCAGGGGTCAGGTTCATCCGGGCAAACTCGCGGTACTTCGAGGCGGAAGGAGACGAGGTGCGGCTGCGCTATTTCGCGGGCGGGAAGCTCGTTGAAGAGGCGTTCGATTACGTCGTGATGGCGATCGGCCTGCGCCCCAACCCGGCGTTGAAGGAGCTTGCGGGCGTCTTTAATTTCTCGCTGAACGGGCAGGGCTTCGTGCAGGAGAAGGGTGCCTTGCGCACGGACGCCGACGGGATCTACGCCTGCGGAGGCGCCCTTGAGCCGATGAATATCAAGGACGCGATCTTAACGGGCTTCGGCGCGGGTTTCGCTGCCGTCCATGACCCTGCGAAGACAGCGGGCGGCAACGGCGTCCGGCCGGCGTCGCAGGACGGGAGGCTATACAGAGAAGAGCCGCCGGAGATAGCAATTGGCGACGGCCCCTTCGATTCCTGCCTTTTCTACCTGGGGACGGACGACCCGGCGGAGCGGATGTTTTACGAGTTTTTCTCGTCCCGGTTCATCGAGGCGGCCAGGAGCTTCCGCAAGGCGGGGAAGACCGTCTACGTGCTCACCCGCAACGTGGCCGCCCCTTCTTATGAGGAGCTTGCCTACGAAGAGGCGCGGCGGGAGGGCGTCCTTTTCGTCCACCTGGAGGAAGGGGAGGATGTCAGGCTCGACGGCGGGCCGGTAGTCGTCTCGGGCGGCGGCAGGGAATTGAGCTTCGCCGTAGATAGGGTCTTCCGGCTTGAGGACTACGCGGCTGCCATGCAGGACAGGGAGTTCCTTTCAGTCTACAGGTCGGAGCCGCAGTTGCGCTGGTCGCCGACGAAGTGGGGACGGAAGAGATACCACGTGGGCTTCATCCGCCACCCCCGCGCGCCGAGGTGGGAGGCCCGCGAGGTGCTGGGCGCCCTCGGTGAGATGCGCCTGGACGACGAAGAGGAGCGGGTGCTGCCAGAGGTCAACGAAGAGCGGTGCAGCGGGTGCGGCTCGTGCAAGGAGGCGTGCCCCCACGGGGCCATCGAGATCGAGCTTGTGCAGGTGCCCCTCGCGCTCTTCGGCCCGCAGACGGAAAGCGTCGTGCCGAAAGCGCACATCAAACAAGATACATGCGTAGCATGTGGACTGTGCGTCGCCACCTGTCCCTCGGATGTGATTGCCTACCCGGGCTAGGATTTGCGGCCGGGATCTTTGCCCCGCGATATGTAGAAAAGCTAATCGCGGGGTAATGCGTTACGCGCCTTTCCCGTCGTTTTTCTAGGCGCGGCTCCTCAACGCTGCGCGCTAAAGCGATCTTTTCCCAAGCGCGAAGCGCAAGGAAAAAGATCGTTCTGACGCGAAGCGTGAAAATCTCCCCGGCCGCCAGGCACAAAAACCCCGGCTATTGTCATCTTGGCGTTGTCCTATTGAACTAGCGAATATCGGTTGACGCCCCGGTCCGGGCCAAGGATGTTTTGATTGACAAGTACCGTAATCACTGATACCATCGCCGTAATACGTCTTTCGCGAATTTTGTTCTGGGCGGGCTGGGGGCATAGGGCATCTACCGAAAAGAGGAGGAGTTTATGACAAAGAAACTTGTCGCTGAATTCATCGGCACCTTCTGGTTGGTTTTGGGGGGATGCGGCAGCGCCGTTCTTGCCGCTGCTTTTCCACACCTGGGGATCGGCTTCCTTGGTGTGGCACTGGCCTTTGGTCTTACCTTGTTGACCATGGCCTTTGCGATCGGCCATATTTCCGGCTGCCATATCAATCCGGCAGTATCTGTGGGACTCTGGGCCGGCCGCCGGTTTTCGGGAAAAGAGCTGGTTCCCTATGTTATCGCCCAAGTGGTCGGGGGAATTGTTGCCGGCGCAATTCTTTATGTGATCGCAAGTGGTAAGGCCGGTTTTGACGCGGCAGCAGGGTTTGCCTCAAATGGCTACGGCGAACACTCACCAGGAGGGTACCCCCTGCTGGCCTGCTTCGTCTCTGAGATAGTCATGACAATGATGTTTCTCTTTGTTATCATGGGAGCAACCGACAAAAGGGCGCCGCAGGGGTTTGCTCCTATCGCCATCGGCCTATGTCTCACCCTGATTCACTTAATCAGCATTCCCGTCACCAACACCTCCGTTAATCCTGCCCGCAGCACGGGGGTGGCGCTATTTGCCGGTGGTTGGGCAATTGCACAGCTCTGGCTTTTCTGGGTCGCACCCCTCATTGGCGGAATCCTTGGAGGGTCGATATATCGGGTCCTTGGGCGAGGCAAGGATTGAGAAAGAACGGAAAAGGAACGAGAAGGGGAACGAAAAAGGGACAGGCTACTTTTCAGTGGTCGAGGCCGCGCCTGGACCGCGCCTAGAGCCATCCGACCGCTTTTCGGACTCCCCCGCACGCACGGCGCGCGCGTTAAGGAGCAAGTTCAGGATCGATAACTTACCCTAGGTCATCGATCGTTACGTCTTTGGCATCGACTGCCTTCGCCTCCTCGGCTTTAGGCAGGCGGTCGGTGGGTCGCGCCCACCAGACGTAGAACGTGGGGAGGAGAAAAATGCTCATCAAAAGGTCGGCAATGAGTCCGCCCACGATGACGATGGCAAAGGGCCGCTGAGCATCGGAGCCGATGGCGTGGGACGTGGCTGCGGGCAGAAGCCCGAGGGTGGCTACAAGCATGGTCATTATGATGGGCCGGAGGCGTCGCGTGGCCCCCTCGATGGCGGCGTCCGTGATCGAGTATCCTCTCGCCCGGAGCTGGTTGATATACTCCACCATCACGACCCCGGTCTGGACCGAGCAGCCGAAGAGCGCCATGAAGCCCACCCCCGACGATACGCTGAAATGGGTGCCCGTCACCAGGAGCGCAAGAAGCCCCCCTATGCGCGCCACCGCCACGTTGACCATGTGGAGGCAGGCCCACTTGGCCGAGCCGAAGGCGCCGTATATGATCATGAATATGAAGAAGATCGTCACGGGCACGATGATGAGGAGCCGTTTTTCTGACCGCTTCTGGCTTTCGTATTCACCCATCCAGTTGATGCTGTAGCCGGCCGGCAGCTTCACCTGTTTCTCTACCTTGGCCATCGCTTCTTCCACCGTGCTGCCCAGGTCGCGTCCCCTTACGCTGTACTTGACCGCTACGTAGCGCCTTAAGCCCTCGCGATAGATCTGAGCGGCGCCGTCTTTCGTCTCCACCTTGCAAAGCTGGGCAAGGGAGACCCTTTCGCCCGAGGGTGCAAGGAGGCGTATCTTCTCCAGGGCCTCTTTCGTGTCCCTGTATTGGGGGAGATAACGCATGACGAGGTCGTAGCGCTCCTCTCCTTTCAGCACCTGGGTGAGGGCATTGCCGCCCGCAGCAGTCTGGATGGCGTCCTGCACGTCCGCCACGTTGATCTGGTACCGGGCCGCCGCCTGCCGGTCGACCACGAAATTCAGGTTCGGCTGGCCCACGACCCGGAAAAGCCCCAGGTCTTCGATCCCCTTTATTCGCCTCATGATATTGACGATCTCCTGGCCCTTCTCTTCGAGCACCCTGAGGTCGTCGCCGTAAATCTTCGTGGCGAGCTGCCCCTTGATCCCGCTCACCGCCTCTTCCATGTTGTCCTGGATGGGCTGGGAGAAGTTCCAGATCACGCCCTGGATTTTCTCCAGCTCCCTGCTCATGGCAGAGATCAGCCTATCCTTGTTCTGATGAAAGACAGACCGCCATGCTTTCTTTGGCTTCAGGACTACGCAGTACTCGGTGTTGAAGAACCCCGTAAAGTCCGTTGCGTCATCGGGCCGTCCGTCCTGGCTCGCCACCTGGGTGACCTCGGGGAACGAGGCGAGGGCGATCCTTGCCCGATTTGCTATCCTGACGGACTCGCTCGGCCCTACGCTGGGAGGAAGGGTCCCGCGCACCCAGATATCGCCCTCATCCAGATGGGGCAGGAACTCGGACCCTATGAGGCCGCTCTCCACCAGGTAGACGCTGCCGCAAAGGGTGAGCACCGCCGCGACGATCATCACGCGGCGATGGTGGATGGACCAGGTGACGGCCGTTCTGTAATATTTGGTGAGCCATACAATGACCGGGTTCCGCCATTCTTTCGTCTCTTTGCGGAATAGGAGGCTTACCAGGATGGGGGCGAGGGCCACTGAGAATAACAGGGCCCCCGTAAGGGCGAACCCCACCGTCCAGGCCATAGGCTCGAAGAGACGGCCTTCGACGCTCTGGAGCGTATATATGGGCAGGTAAGCCGTGATGATGATAAGGATGGCGTAGAAGACGGGCCTTTGTACCTCATGGGCGGCGGCCCTGATCCTGTCGGGCAGCGGCACCGACGGGTCCGAGTGGCCTATGTGGCGGACGATGTTCTCCACCATCACGACCGCTCCGTCCACGACCATCCCGAAGTCGAGGGCGCCGAGGGAGAGGAGGTTGGCAGGTATCCCCCTGAAGTGGAGGCAGGTGGCGGCGAAGAACAGGGCGAACGGGATGGTCAGGGCCACGACCAGGGCGCCCCGCACGCTTCCGAGGAAGAAGAGGAGCACTATAGTGACGAGGATGCACCCTTCCGTGAGGTTATGGAGGACTGTGTGGGATGTGTGCCGGACGAGGTCTCCCCTGTTGTTGAACGGGAGGATCTTGACTCCCGGAGGAAGGAGCTTCTCGTTCAGCTCCTTTACCTTCTCCTCCACGCCTTTGATCGTCTCGTCGAAGGGCGCCCCTTTCCGCATGAGGACGAAGGCATAGACGACATCTTCGTTATCTACGATTTTCCCGTCCGCCCTGTGGATCGACCTGCCGCACTGGCCGAGGCGGATCTTCGGACCCTGTGTGACGACGGCGATGTCCCTGACGCGGATAGGCGTGCCGTTCTTGGCCGTTATGACCGTGTTCTCGATGTCCTGGACGTTGCGCACGAGACCGACGGCGCGTATGTTGATCTGCTGCATGCCGGACTCGATGAAGCTCCCGCCGGCATTCACGTTGTTGTTGGCGAGCTGCTGCTCTACCTGACCGATGGAGAGGCCGTAAGAGACGAGCTTGTCGGGGTCCACGCGCACCTGGTATTCCCTGGTAGGACCGAAATCGGATACGTCGACGACATTGGGCACTTGCTTGAGCTGCTTCGCTATGAACCAGTCTTCCAGGGACTTAAGCTCCATCGTGTCGTAGGCAGGGTTGGTGCTCCTCAGCGTAAAGAGGTAGATCTGACCTACCGGGGAGTAGTCGGGACCGAGGCCTGGCGAAAGACCGGGGGGCAGGGTAACCATGGATAGGCGCTCCAGGACCCTCTGCCGGTTCTGGAAGTTGTTCGATTTGTCATCGAAGGTAACGATGACGACGGACAGACCGGCAATCGATACGGACCGCAGGTAGGTGCGGTACGGTATGCCGTTCATGGTGTTTTCTAGAGGGATGGTAATCTGCTGCTCCACTTCTTCGGCTGCCCGGCCGGGCCACTGCGTGATGATCCAGACATAGTTATTCGCCGTGTCGGGATAGGCCTCGATGTTAAGGTGGTGGAACTGGGTGATGCCTATAGCGAACAGGAAGATGCCGAAGGCCAGCATGAACCAACGGTGGCCCAGGGCGAAATCGACAACGGCGCGTATCATCTATGCCCTTCTCCTGCTCTTTCCGTTTTCGAAAAACGCTTGAAACGTCTCGCCGGACTTCTCTTTCCGATCTTTCAACCCCATCGCCAGCCGCCAGTGCACCGTGCTGTGAGGGGAGTTTCATCCGCGCCCCGTCGAATCCCGATGGTGTGGTTGTGACGGGTAGAAACTTTCAGGGATAGGGTTCGGACGCGGAGTGAGCCGCTCAAATAGAGGCGGGGAGAAGGGGCGGTCCTCTGTACCAGACGGCCGCGAAGGAGGTCAATCCGCAAATCCGGCATGTCTCTTCGGCTAAGGGCAGGTACTCTTTGCGGCAGTATACCTCGCCGGTCACGTGGGACTGACCGACCGCCGAAGAGAGGGAGCCGTTCATGAAGCACAGGGCGCATGTCTTGCTCGGGGTAACCCGGTCGCGGTCGAAGGCTACGACAAGAACGGAGCACAAAAGATAGGCGGCGAACAGCAAGAAGAAGATTCTCTTGTGGACCGGCCTTATTCCCAGCGCCATCGGGCACCCTCAGCAGTTGCTCCCGGCAATGAATAGCACATAGATAATAAGGTTATATGTCACGCGTTCTTCTGTCAAGACAGATATACGGGCCGCACTTTGTGGTGTACCGCTTGCAGAGATGCCACGAGTCCTGGCTTTGGAATATCTGTGCGATCTTATGGAAAGAAGATGGAAAGATGTCAGCTTTTAGGGAAGGGCGACCAGGGGTTTCCTTCCCCTCATTGCATCTACGAAATGGTTCAGGTTCTCTGAAGTCCCTCTTTGCACGAGAAAATTGAGGAAGGCAGCCGCCGCGGGCGAAAGGGTCTTGCCCTTCAGGTGGATGGCGTCGATGTTGAGGAAGAAGGGTCCCTCGGCAACAGGGATTGCAGCCAGCTCTCCGCGCTCTATCTCCCTCCTTACGCAGACCTCCGACAGGAGGGAGACGCCTCTGCCGCTGGCCACGAGTCTCTTGATCAATTCCGTGTTCCCTGCCTCTATAATCGCGGAGGGCTTGATGTCTCTTTTCTCAAACTCCTTCCACACAGCCTGCCGTGTTGCCGACCTGACGTCGCGGCATATCATGGGGTATCCGTTCAGCTCTTTGAGGGAGCATTGCTTCTTCGATGCAAGGCTGTCCTCCGGCGAGGCGATCAGGATGATCTCGTCCCTCGTCAAAGGGGTGCTTTCTATGGTGTCCGGATAGGCCACCCTGGCCACAATCGCCATTTCATAATCGTGCGCAAGGACGCCCTTCACCAGTTGGCTCGAGTTCGTCTCTTCGAGGTAGACCTGGATCTTCGTATGGTTTGCACTGAAGGCAGGTAATATAATGGGCAGCAGGTATTCGGCGAGAATGCTCGTTGTCCCAACCCGCAACTCTCCCTTGTTTAGTGCGCCGACTTCTTTTATCGCTCTTTCGGCCTCATCGACAAGACTGAAAATTTTGATTGCGTGCTTATAAAGAAGGCTCCCGACCTCGGTTAGCCTCAGGTCCTTTCCAAATTTATCGATGAGCTTCAGACCGAGGCACCGCTCAAGGGTGCGCACCTGCACGAAGACAGCCGGCTCCGTTACGAACAGCTCCTCGGCAGCTTTAGAGAACGTTCCGTTCTTCGCAACGAGGTAAAAAGCCTTGAGTTGGTTGAGATTTATGTTCATTCGACTGTTTCCGGGTTATGCCACACTGTAAATAATCTTTACAGCATAATAAAGATTCTAACACAACTATAAATTAAATTGTATTGATCTGTCAATAACCGGGTGGTCATAATGTTCCATGCTGCGAGCCGTTGAAGAGTGCATTTGTACGAAGGGGAATGACAATGGGAAGGAGGCGACATGAGGGAACTGGAGTTTGACGGTATCGTTATCGGTGCAGGTCCGAACGGACTTACGACCGCCGGCTATCTGGCCAAGGCAGGTCTGAAGGTGGCGGTCCTGGAACGGCGCTATGAGATAGGGGGTGGGCTGGCAACGGAGAATCTCCTCCTTCCGGGCATGCTTGTGGACAGCCATGCCATCTACCACATGATGGTGGAGTACGCCCCTCCGATCCGCGACTTCGAGCTGGAAACCAGATACGACCTGGAATGGATCTACCCGGACGTGCAGGTCGTGATGCCATTCCAGGACGGCACCTATCTGGCCCTTTACAGGGACACGGAGAAGTCCGCCAAGTCGATAGCCAAGTTCTCTGAGAACGACGCAGAATCCTTCAGGAATTTCGTGAAGTGGTCCGACGAGGCCATGGATGTCTTCCTGGCGCCAGCGAGCTACGTGAACCCTCTGCCAAGCCTTGAGCAGGCGGCAAAGCTGGAGAGGCATCCCGCCACGAAGTGGGACGACGAGCTTACCGGATACACGCCCAGGCAGATCGTCGATGCCTGGTTCGAAAACGACAGGGTCCGGGCGCTATTTCTCTACCTGGCCACCATGTGGGGGCTCGATTACGACCTGGAAGGTCTCGGCTACCTTGTACCTCTGATGATGAACCGGGGCTGGCACTTCCGCCTCTCCCGCATGGGGTCGCACCATGTGGCCCACCTTCTTGGAAAGTACATCTCGGAGAACGGCAGCAGGGTGATAAGCGGGTGCGTCATCAAGAGGATCGTCGTCGAGAACGGAGAGGCAAAAGGCGTCGAGCTTGACGACGGCACTATCATCAGGGCAAGCAAATTCGTCTGCAGCGCCCTCAACCCCCACCAGACCTTTTACGATTTAGTGGGAAAACAACACCTCGAACAGGAGCTTATCACCAGGCTCGATCAGTGGCGATACTCGGAGATGAGCTTTTTTACGTGCCATCTGGCCCTCACCGAGACGCCCCGGTTTACGGCCCTGGAGAAAGACCCCGAATTGGCCAAATCCCTTATCTACGTGATCGGGTATGAAAGCGAGCAGGACCTGGTCGATCACTTCGAGGCGTCGAAGAGGGGCGAGCTGCACGACGGGGGGTTCAACTGCTGCTTCCCGTCTATCCATGACCCGATCCGGGTCCATCGCCGGCCCGAGAGCATCGTGAAACACATAGGCCTCATCAGCATGGAATGCGCCCCGTACAAGCTGAAGGATGGAGGGGCGCTTGCGTGGAACAGGATGAGGAGACCTTATGCGGAAAGCTGTAAGAAGACGCTTCAAAAATACGCGCCTAACATGAACCCCGATACCATCCTCTGGGACTATATAGGGACTCCCCTCGACACGGAGAACAAATTCCCGGATATGAAGAACGGCTGCTTCAAGCAGGGTGCTTATCTTCCGCTTCAGATGGGTTATTTCAGGCCGAACGAGTATTGCAGCCAGCACGATTCGCCGATCAAGAAGCTCTATCTTGCGGGGGCGTGCACGCATTCCGGGGGCATGATCACCTACGGTCCCGGCTTCAACGCGGCAGAGAGGATAGCTGAGGACCTCGGAATCAGCAAGTGGTGGCCAGAGCCGCGGGGCGTGAAAGAAGCGAGAGACCTCGGGCTGTTCTAGGGCGTCAATCAGGGGGGCAGGCATGTTCATACGATCGACCGGTTTAGGCAGGACGCTGCTTCGCGGGCGGATAGCAGCGATTGAGACGACGGAAATGGTTCCTTCTACGCTGGAGCCGCCCCCGGCGGGGACCATCGAGCCGATGCGCATGCTCATGGTCATGGAGATTCTCCATCCCGTCCACTGGACGGTCAGGGCTTTCGTGGACCCCAATGACCTCAGGCACATGGTCTGGACGGTCCTCAAGAACCCGGTCCTGATCATGCGGGGGATAAAATTTCTTTTCACGAAAGCCCCCGCCTATCCGTCCCTTGAAGAGACGGGCGCCCCCGGGCCGCAACCCCAGGCCCCTCCGGCCATGGCCCCCCAGGCCTCTAAGGCCGGGCCGGCGCCTATACCGAAAGCGGGCCCCCGGCCCATCCCGGTCAGGTGATGAGTGAAGAACGATCCCAAGGAGGTTCGATATGCCAGATAAGAAATACGACGCCGTCATAGTCGGAGGCGGCCACCACGCCACGATCATCGGCTGCTACCTTCAGAGGGCAGGACTCAAGACAGCCATGTTCGAAAGGTGGCACGAGATGGGAGGCGGTGCCTGCGGCGAGGAGCTTCCTCTGCCCGGCTTTATCCAGAACGTCTGCGCCCACTTCACCCGGTTCTATACGAACCCGGCATACCAGGACTTTAACCTGAGAGACTACGGACTCGTCTACCTGTTTCCGGAGAACAACGAGGCATGGATATACCCGGACGGCAACTATATCCTGGGCAAGACGATCTTCCGCGTTGTCGATCCCATAAGCGGCAGGGCGGAATTCTCCCAGGAAGCGGCCGATTATACGATCAAGGAAGTGGCCAAGATCAATAAGGACGACGCCAATACGGTCGAGGAGATCATCAGGAGGTACAAGGCCAGGTGGAGGCAGGCATGGCATCAATATCGCTTCACCGGGCCTGCCGAGTGGCCGGACGGGCCTGACCCGCTGGAGGCACTTGCCGATGACCCCAAGGACGGGTTGGACCCGGACATCGCTTTCGGGACCGTCGGTCACATTGCCACAAAGCTTTTCAAAAGCCCCGAGATGCAGACCTTTTTCATGAGGGCGATCCAGACGTCCACGGGCTTTTTCCCGCAGGACAGACCCGGACCATACTGGACCATCCACGCCCTGGGCCTCATCCTGTCCATGGACGCAGCCGCCATCGTGACGGGCGGTACCCACAGCATAACCCACGCGTTGCTTCGGGCCTTTCAGCAATACGGGGGTGAGTTCTTTGTGCTTCATGAAGTCAAGAGGGTGCTTGTCGATAATAACAAGGCCTATGGAGTAGAGCTGGCCGACGGGCAAAAGATCCTGGCCGACGTCGTTGTGAGCGACCTGAATACGGAGCTGACGATGGACGTAGCGGGCAAGGAGAATTGGCCCGCAGAGATATGGGCAAAGGGGCAAAAACTAAAGGAAAAGCCGGCTTCACTTTATGACGATAAAGGTTATGAAAGAACACAGCTCTTTTGGGGCAACATCGCCTTGATGGAGGCGCCCAAGTATCCCCAGAACCCGGAGCTCGGTCTTGTCCCGAGGTTGTACTTCGGCGAGGCGGACCCCGAATATTTTCTGAGCGGTCGTTACCAGAAGGAGCGCTGGGCGAAGGGCATAGCCGATAAGCTTTACCTCCTCGCTGCCCCGGACGTGCAATGGGACAAGACCCGCGCGCCGGAGGGGAGGTTCTCGGCCCTCGTTGAGGAGTTCACCTGCCCCTGGAGAAACTTCAGCGAGCGCGACTGGCTCAGGATGAAGAAGGAGATCGAGTTCAGGATGGTTGACGAGTGGGGGAAGTACGCGCCCAACGTGAATAGAGAAAACTTCATCGGCGGATGGATCGCGACCCCTGACGACGTGGTCAACAGGAACCCGTGCATGCCTCAGGGCGGATGGGGCGGACTCGACGCGAATTACGAATGCTCGGGGAGAAACAGACCGATGCCTGAGCTGTCGGGGCAGCGCATGCCCATCAAGAACTACTATATGGCCGGTATGGCGTGCCACCCGGCGCACGGCATCGGGCGGGGCAGCAGCTACAATTGTTACAAGCTGATCGCGAAGGATTTCGGTCTCAAGTACCGGCCCTGGGAGCAGCGCGGCTGGTGATGGGCCTTCGGAAAGCGGGAGGCGCATGAAGCCCGAGCTCGAATGCGGCGTCTGCTTGCTGGGCTGGGTGTACGGCAGGGCCGTCGCTCAGAACGGGAACCTGGATATTCCGCCGCTGTTCAGGAATCTCCTTGAGTTCATCCCTGAGGAGATAACGAACGCGACGAACCTCGGCTCCCTGTGTAATGCGGCGGTGAACCTGATCTACGAGTTCGTCCCGCCGGTCTCCGATTTCTGGAATGAGTTCAAAAAAGGCGCCAACGCCAACGCCATGCAGTTGCACGACGCGGCGGGTGCGTACGTAGCGAACGGAAAAACGGCCGGGGAGAGGTTCGAGCGGGCCTGCTTTCTGGCGGCCACCACCAACGTCGCGCCCATCGGCTGCCCCTCCGGGGCTTTCACCTTCCCCGAAGCGGTGGGAGTCATGGAAGAAAGGCTTGCGCCGCCTGTCCTGGCGGGCAACCCGTACGAGGCGGCCCGAAAGGCGCAAAACGTCTTGTACGTAACCGACAACGCCGGCGAGATCGGCTTCGACTCGTTCCTGATCGGGATGATGAAGGAGATGGGAGCGGGGGTGACGCTCGTTGTAAAAGATCCCCCGTTCTTCGAGGACGTGTGCGTCGAGGACGCCGGTTTTTTCGGCCTTGAGGATATGGTGGACGAGATAGTCACTACGGACAAGATTTTCGTGCCCGGCCAGGGAGATACGCGGGTGGAGCGGGCCTTCCGGGCAAGCGACCTCCTCGTCGTCAAGGGCACGGGGAGCTATGAATCCCTGATGGGTGAGACCCAGGGAAAGAAGGCGATCTACCTTTTGAAGATCAAGTGCCGCCCCCTCGCCAGGCAGACCGGCGTTGGGGTGGGCGATTTTTTGGTGAAGGTCGCCTGAAGCGGACGACCCGGCGTCGGGAAAGGAGAGCCGTCATGAAACTTCTGGAGGGAAAGGTCGCCATTATCACCGGCGGAGCAAAAGGCCTGGGCAGGGCATTCGCAATCGCCTTCGCCGAAGAGGGCGCAAAGCTCGCGCTGGGGGACATAGACATAGAAGGCGTAAAGAATACGGCAGAGGAAGTGTCGGCAAAGGGCGGCGAGTGCATCTGGTTCAAGGCGGACGTGACCGACGCGGAGGGGCTGAAGGAGATGGCCGAAGGGACGGTCAAGAGGTTCGGAAAGATCGACGTCCTGGTCAACAACGCCGCCTATTACTTCGGCGTGGAGCGGCGGCCCTTTAACGCGATAACGGTCCAGGAGTGGGACCGGATGATGGCCATCAACGTCAAGGGCCCCTGGCTCTGCACGCAGGCCGTTTACCCTTACATGAAAGCCCAGGGAAAAGGCAAAATCGTTAACCTGGCTTCAGAGACGTTATTCACCGGCTCGCACGGCTTTGCCCACTACGTTGCCTCTAAGGGCGGCGTCTTGGGGCTGACGCGGGCGCTCGCCGCCGAGCTCGGCCCTGACAATATAACCGTTAACGCAGTTGCCCCCGGTTTCACGGACACGGAGGCGAGCAGGACGATCGCCGACGTGGCGAAATATGACGTGTCAAGGACCCCTCTCAAGCGATTGGGCATGCCGGCGGATATCGTGGGGGTCACGATATTCCTGTCGTCGGACGCGGCGGATTTCATATCGGGTCAGACGATCTTGGTTAATGGCGGGAGGGCCATGCATTAAGGGCTGGCAGCAGAACCGTAGAAAACCCGGACGCGGCAGGGGCCACCGGCTTAGGGGGTTTTGGGACCGCGAGGACGATATACACAAGAGGAGACGAAAGCAGATGCCCGCAGTCCTGTTGCTGACGGCGCTCGATACGAGGGGGGAAGAGGCCTTTTTTCTTAAAGGTCTGCTGGAAGGCCTCGGCTGCAAGGTTATTATTGTCGATATGGCGATGAGGCCCCACAAGCGGGAAGGGGCCGATTATACGTGCGTCGAGGTGGCCCGCTCCGGCGGCGCCGATTTTTACGAGATATCTGCCCGGAAAGGCACGGCGACGATCACCGAGCCGATGATGGCAGGGTGCATCGCCATCGCCAGGAAGCTTTATGAAGAGCACGCAATAGACGCCATAGCCGGTTTCGGGGGGGCGACCAACACGCTCTTTATCTCCACGGTGATGCGGACCCTCCCCTTCGGTTTTCCCAAGCTTATCCTTTCCAGCTCTGCCGCCATGCCCGCGTATGCGGCCCGCTATTTCGCGCACAAGGATATAGTCATCTTCCACTCGTGTCTCGACATCAACGGCCTCAACAGGTTCGTCAAAGACCTGCTGAGACGGTTTGCAGGGTTGATTGCGGGCGTCGCCGGGGTAGAACGGGTGCGGGAGAGCGATGCCGGGAAACAGGTGGCGATATCCGAATTCGCCTTCGCCGAGATATGCGCCCAGAGGGTGCGCGCCCGATGCGCCTCGGAAGGCCTTGAAGTGATCCCCTTCCATGCGCAGGGGGTCGGCGACCGGATCATGGAGGAGATGATCGGCGATGGCGCCTTCGACGCAGTTATAGACCTCGTGCCGGCGGGCTTGTCCGAGGCCATGCTCGGGGGCAACCGTTCCGCCGGCCTTGACAGGCTGGACGTGGAGCTGAGCAAGGGGGTCCCGGTCATATTGACGCCCTGCGGGTTCGAGGCGCTTAGCTGCGGGCCTTACACGCGGCGATTGAACGACCCCATGTGGAAAGAGATGCAGATAGAGAAGCGGAAGCTCTACATACAGGACGAGATGCGGGTCCAGGCCCGCACGACAAAGGACGAGATGGAAAAGATCGCGAAGGCGTTCGCTGAAAAGCTGAATCGGGCAAAAGGCCCGGCATTTATCTATATCCCCTTGAAAGGGTTCTCGTCTCTGAGTGTCGAGGGCGGCCCACTCTTCGAGCCGGAAACGGACGCGGTTTTTGTCGAGAGCCTCAAGCGTCACCTGAAAATACGGGACGGGATCGAGCTCATCGAAATGGAGTGCTCGATGGAAGACGAGGCCTTTGCGGATGCCATGTCCCGAAAGCTCCTCGAGGTGATGGCCGGCAGGGGCGAAAAGCAGAAAGTGCAATGACCAAGGTAAGACCGGCGCAAGACGCGGAAGCTCCCTTCAAGGAAGCAATCGAGATGATCAGGGAGGCCGGTGGGGAGGCATTCCGCAGCTGCTTCCAATGCGGCCTGTGTACGGCGAGCTGTCCCTGGAATAACGTACGGACATTCACGCCCCACAAGAAGATCACCGAGTCGAAGTTCGGTCTGGTGGAGCCCGGCGAGGAAGACTGGTGGCTCTGCTCGACCTGCCATATGTGCGTGAGCCGCTGTCCCAGGGGCGTAGCCATTACGGACGTGATCCGCGCCGTCCGGAACATCACCATGAGCAGCGTCGCCCGCGCCGTCCCCGCGAGCCTTAAGAGCGCCATGGCGAGCCTGAAGAGCGCGGGGAACCCCTGGGGCGGGGCCAGGGAAGAAAGGGCCGACTGGGCCCGGAGCCTCGGCGTGCCGGCCGTGGGCAGCGAGACGCGGATCGCATATTTCTCGTGCTGCGTGCCCGCCTTCGACGCCAAGATGATGAATGTGGCCCGCCAGACGGCCAGGATACTCAAGGAAACCGGCGCAAACTTCGGCATTCTCGGCGCCGGGGAGAGCTGCTGCGGCGAAAGCGTGCGAAAGGCGGGCAACTACGCCCTCTTCGAAAGCCTTGCCGCCGCCAACATAAAGGCGCTCCATGCATCGGGGATCGGCGAGCTGATCGTCACATCGCCCCACTGCTACGAAACCTTCAAGAATGAGTATCCGCAACTGGGGGGAGAATTTGGCGTAGCCCATCTCGTCCAGTACCTGGCCGGCCTCATCGGGGAAGGGCGGCTTTCCTTCGATAAGCCTTTCGCGAAGAGAGTGGTCTACCACGATCCCTGCTACCTGGGACGCCACAACGGGGTCTACGACGAGCCGCGCAAGGTCCTTTCGAGGATCCCCGGCCTGACGCTTATGGATGAGGTAAATGCCAGGGAAAATAGTCTGTGCTGCGGCGGCGGCGGCGCGAGGATCTGGATGGAGACGAAGAAAGGCGAGCGCTTCTCGGACACGCTTGTCGAGCAGGCAATAGCGGCCGGCGCCGAAGTGCTTGCCACCGCCTGCCCTTACTGTATCCTGAACTTCAAGGACAGCGTCCTTACTATGGGAAAAGAAGATATTTTGGAGATCAAGGACATCTCAGAGATCGTAAGTGAGGCGCTATGAGCGCGCCGTCCGAAGGTCCCGCGCCCTCAGCGAGGATAGGAGCGGTAATGGTCGTTGGCGCCGGAGTAGGCGGCATACAGGCCGCTCTCGACGCCGCGGCCTCCGGGTTCAGGGTCTATCTTGTCGACAAGGCCCCTGCCATCGGGGGAAAGATGTCCCAGCTCGACAAGACCTTTCCGACGAACGACTGCTCCATGTGCATCCTCTCCCCCAAGTTCATCGAATGCGCCACAAATCCGAACATCACGATACTTACCAACACCCGTGTCGAGGGCGTAGATGGAGAAGCGGGGAACTTCGAAGTCCGCCTGGTGGAGGAGCCGCGCTACGTCGATGAAGAGAAGTGCACGGGGTGCGGCACCTGCGCAGAATACTGTCCTGTCTATGTTCCCGACTCATACAACCAGGGCCTTGCAAAGAAGAAGTGCATCCATGTCCATTTTCCGCAGGCGGTCCCGGCGGCCTCCGTCGTAGACGCCGGAAACTGCCTGTTTCTAAAAAGAAAGATATGCCAGATATGCGTGCCCACGTGCAAGGGTAAAGCTATCGATTTCAGGATGCAGCCGAAGAAGATCACGGCGCGGGTCGGCTGCCTTATCCTCGCGCCCGGATACGACGCCTTCGACCCGATGGCGCAGACCCAGTACGGATACCGGCGGCTCGCCAACGTGGTAACCGGCCTGGAGTTCGAGCGCATAATCAGCGCCTCCGGGCCCAATGGCGGTGAATTGCGCCGGCCGTCCGACGGAAAGGTGCCGCACAAAATAGCATGGGTGCAGTGCGTAGGGTCGCGGGATGAGACATCAGGCTGTTCTTACTGTTCCGCCGTATGCTGCATGTACGCGACGAAGCAGCTCATATTGTCGAAAGAGCACCATCCGGAGATCGAAGCGGTAATCCTGCACAACGACATCCGCGCTTATGGTAAAGGGTTCGAGCGCTTCTACGAGAGGGCCAAGGCGATGGAGGGCGTGCGCTATATATGGAGCAAGGCTTCCATCCTGGGGGAGCGCACCGAAAGCGGCAGCGTCGTCCTCAGGTACCGCATCAACGGGACCGGGGTAAAGGACGAAGAGTTCGATCTCGTTGTCCTCTCGGTCGGCTTGGCGCCTTCTCCGGGAAACCGCGAGCTCGCCGATTGCCTGGCAATCGATCTGAACAGTCACGGCTTCTGCTGGAGCCCGGACTTTTCACCTATGGAGACATCGAGGGAAGGTATTTTCTCGTGCGGCGTCTTCCACGCCCCGATGGACATCCCGGACGCCGTCACCATGGCCAGCGGGGCCGCGTCCCTCGCTTCCCAGATGCTCTTCGAGGCGCGCGGGACCATGGTGGAGGAAAAGACATATCCCCAGGAGCGGGACGTAGGCGGGGAAGAGCCCCGCACGGGGATCTTCGTCTGCGACTGCGGAACAAATATAGCGAAGGTCGTCAACGTGCCGCAAGTCGTCCGGTACGCAAAAGGACTTCCCGGCGTCGCCCACGTAGCGGAGGAAACATTTGCGTGCTCCGTCGACTCGGTAAGGCACATAGTGGAAGCCATCAAGCAGGAGAAGCTCAATCGGGTCGTAGTGGCTGCCTGCACCCCGAGGACGCACGAGCCGGTATTTCAGGACGCCCTGAGAGAGGCGGGCCTCAATCCCTTCCTTTTCCAGTTTGCCAACATCAGAGAACACTGTTCCTTTGTCCACATGGGAGACAGGGCGGCCGCTACAATAAAGGCGCAGGACCTGATCAGGATGGCCGCTGCAAAGGTGCTGTTGCTTTGGCCCCTTTACCGGGCGAGTTATGGGGTGACCCGGGCGGCGCTGGTGATCGGAGGGGGCGTCGCGGGGATGACGGCCGGTTTGGCCCTGGCCCGTCAGGGGATCAAGGTTTGCCTGATCGAGAAGAACGATACGCTGGGCGGATTATCGACGAGGATACCCGAAACGCTGGAAGGGAGCGACGTGCGGGCGCTGGTGGAGCGCCTTGTCTCTGAGGTCCATGCAACGGAGCTCATCGAAGTCGTGACACGGGCAGAGCTGGTAGAGCATTCGGGCTATGTGGGCAACTTCTCTTCGACGATCGCCGTGGATGGGAGCGACGCGCCCGTGCAGGTTGCGCACGGCGTGACTATAGTGGCATCGGGGGCCGAAGAGTTCAGGCCCGACGAATATCTCTACGGCAAGGACCCCAGGGTGGTGACGCTTCTCGACCTCGATGAGATGATCGGGAGAGGCGGCGACATAGTGAAGGACGCCGATACGGCGGTCTTCATCCAGTGTGTGGGGTCGAGAAACGAAGAGAGGCCGTATTGCAGCCGCGTCTGCTGCTCCCATTCGGTAAGGAGCGCGCTGAAGCTGAAAGGGCTCAAGCCGGAGATGGACGTTTACGTCCTATACCGCGATATGAGGACGTATGGATTCAAGGAAGATTATTATAAGAAGGCCTCGGACCAGGGCGTCGTTTTTATCCGTTACCAGCCCGAGGACCCGCCCGATATCGCCGCGGTCGAAGAAGACGGGAAGTCCCTTTTGAGGCTGACCGTGACGGAGCCCATCCTGGGGCGCAAACTACAGCTCGACGCGGGCCTCGTCTGCCTGGCGGCCGCCTCCGTTCCGCCGTCCGCTAATCGCGCCCTCTCCCAAATGCTCAAGGTCCCCCTGAACGAGGACGGCTTCTTCCTGGAGGCCCATATGAAGCTGCGCCCCGTCGATTTCTCCACGGACGGCATCTTCATGTGCGGCACCGCCCACAGCCCCAAGTTCATAGACGAGAGCATCGCCCAGGCCGAAGCCGCTGCGTCAAGGGCGCTTGCGGTGCTGACGCAGGAAAGCATAGAGGGGCAGGCGGCCGTTGCTCAGGTAGAGGAATCGCGCTGCAGCGGGTGCCGGCTTTGCGTGGCGACCTGTCCTTACGAGGCAGTGCGGAAAGACGAGGAAAAAGGCGTCTCCGTCGTCAACCAGGCGCTTTGCAAAGGGTGCGGCGCGTGCGTGGCAGCGTGTCCCAGCGGCGCGATGACGGGAAAGTATTTTACTACGGACCAGATTTTGGCGGAGATACACGCCGCCTTCGCGATGTGAGGTATTAGGTGAGGCAGTTCGAGCCGAAGATACTCGTTTTCACGTGCAACTGGTGCTCGTATGCAGGGGCCGACCTGGCCGGCACTTCCAGGATACAGTATGCCCCTAACATCCGCATCATCCGCGTCATGTGCAGCGGCAGGGTGGAACCCTATTTCATTCTAGAAGCCCTTCAGGGAGGAGCGGATGGGGTGCTCGTCCTCGGGTGCCATCCGGGTGAATGCCATTACCTCGAAGGAAACTACAAAACGGCCGTGAGGATGGCACTTTTCAAGAAGGTGCTGGCGGATTTCGGGGTGGAAGAAAACAGGGTGCGGCTCGACTGGGTGTCGGCTTCAGAGGGCGTCCGCTTTGCCGGGATTGTGAACCAGATGACGGAAGCGGTCAGGATGCTCGGCCCTTTCAACAGCGGCGAGACGCGTACGGGCCCTCTGGGCGGGGGTTGATATGTTCGGCTGGCACGGCAAGATATTGAGGATCGACCTTCCGACGGGCACGAGCCGTGTAGAGGAGATGCCGGCGTCCCTGATGAGGGGGTATATCGGCGGGAGAGGCATGTGCAGCAGGATCCTCTTCGACGAAGTGAATCCGTCGATAGACCCCTTGAGCCCGGAGAATAAGCTTATTTTTGCGACAGGTCCCCTGACGGGCAGCGGCGCCCCGGCGGCAAGCCGCTTCATCGTATCCGCCAAGTCTCCTCTCAGCAATTGCGTATCGAGCCCCTGCTGCGGAGGCTATTTCGGCTCGAACTTGAAATACTCAGGATACGACCTGCTTATCTTCGAGGGTAAGTCGCCCGGGCCGGTCTACGTGACTATCCGCAACGATCAGGTGGAGATAGTGCCGGCAGGCCACCTGTGGGGGAAGCTCTCCTCCGAGACGGAGAAGATCGTCCGGGAGGATATGAAAAAGAAATATGATCTCGACAACTGGGCGCTCAACAGCATGGGCATCGCCGATATAGGCCCGGCAGGGGAGAACATGGTGCGGTTCGCCTGCATCATGTCCGACGGCGGGCGCGCCGCCGGGCGCTCAGGGTTGGGAGCGGTCATGGGGTCGAAGAACCTGAAGGCGGTGGCCGCCCTGGGGACGGGGCAGGTCAGCATCGCCGATGTAGAAGGCTTCAGAAACGGCGTCATGGCCTTTTATCAGGAGGCCCTGGAAAACGGCGAGTTCTACAAGCGGAGGAGGTACGGCACCTGGTCGCTGCCCGGCCGGGCCAATGCAAGCAAGAGCCAGGCAACGTTCAACTTCAAGTCCGGCTACTCCGAGGCGTTTGTAAAGTATGAGAACCCGGAGGTCATCCGCGACCTGATCCGGGTGCGCGACGAAGCGTGCTTTGCGTGCCCCTTCTCCTGCGGGAAGAGAAGCCGCATAAAGGACCCGGAATACCCGCTGACGGCGAAAGGCCCAGAGCACGAGACGATGGCCCTTTTGGGGGCGAACTGCGGTCTCGGGGACATGGAGGACGTCTGCCGGGCCAATTACCTGTGCAACGAGCTGGGCATGGATACGATCACGACGGGCGCCATGATCTCTTGCGCCATGGAGCTTTTCGAGGAGGGCCACCTTCCCGAAGAGGACCTCGGCTTTCACCTGGAATTCGGCAGCACGAACATGTTCCTGCTGCTCAAGAAAATAGCTTACAGAGAGGGGATCGGCAATCTCATGGCAGAAGGGGGATTGGCCTTTGCCGGGAAATACGGCCACCCGGAGCTGTTCATGGGCATAAAGGGCATGGGCATACCCGCCTGGCACCCGCAGGCATTCGATGCCCTCGGCTTGCAGTATGCCACTTCGAATACGGGAGGGGCGCATACGAAATCGACGATGCCCTTTTATGAAGGCCGGAAGGACCCGGCACGTTTTGTAGAGTTTACGAAGAAAGACCAGGACTATATAGCGGCCGCCGATTCGGGTGTTCTTTGCTGGATCATCTACCACGGTCCCCTCTGGGGGGAGAAGCTTGCCGAATGGTTGACTTATGTCACAGGAATCGAGTATACCCAGGAAGGGGTGAACAAGCTCGGCGAGAAAATCTGGAACCTGGAGCGCTTGTTTAACATGAAGGCGGGCATTACGCGGAAGGACGACGCCCTCCCGCCTCGCATAACCAACGAGCCCCGTGTGAAGAACAGGGTGGTCCCCCTTGACGCGCTGCTCGTCGAGTATTACCGGTTGAGGGAATGGGACGAGAATGGAGCGCCTACCAGGGAGAAGCTGCACGAGGTGGGGCTGGACGATGAGGGGGCGGACCTCGAATGAGGATAAAGATCGATCATAAGATATGCACGGGTTGCAAGCAGTGCGAGATCGCCTGCTCTCTGGCACATACGGGGGCCGTCAACCCCTGGCGGTCGCGCATCAGGGTTTTCGTGGGCGAAGAGTTTTGCCTGCCCGTCATTGCAGGCCCCTATACGGAAGCCGCCTGCAACTCGGAGGGTATACGGGTGTTGGAAGGCGTTGAGGTGGACGGATGCGTCCTTTGCAGGGCGTCTTGCCCCGCAAAATCGGTATATAAGGAGCCTGATACGGGTATTCCCCTCAAGTGCGACTTCTGCGGAGAACCGCCAAACCCCCAGTGCGTTAAGTGGTGCGCCCCAAACGCGCTTACACTGGTAGAGGAATAAAATACCCTGCTGCAAGCAGCAGGGTATTTAGTGAGGGGGTGCCACCCGCGAACGAAGAGTTGGGAGCACGCGGGTACCCGGCTAAAACAGGCAGTTGCGCGGAGGGGGCGCTGAGCCCCAATGATTGCTTCGGTAGGGTCTGCCAAAACTCCGAGGATGACAGTCGGATGCAAAAAGCACGGGAACGAAAGGGCGAGTAAAACGACTCTTATGATGGAGTGGAATAGAAGGGGAAAACGATATTATCACGGTAGCAAGCCACAGGGAACCAACAAGTTGAATATACCGGCCGACGAGGAGCGCTGCCTGCGCTCGACCTTCTTTCTCGACTGCGACCATCACGACGTGAAGGAAAAGTCAAAGGAGCTGACGGCTCACCTCGCAGAGGCGAAGGACAAGGCCGTTCGCCTCTTCTCTTTCGTGAGAGATGAGATTAGATATAACGTCTACGCGGCCAGGCCGGCAGATACCGACTTCAAGGCCAGCCACGTCCTCGCCGTCAAAGAAGGATACTGCGTTCAAAAGGCCGTCCTGCTCGCCGCCCTGGCCAGGGCCGCCGGCATCCCCGCGAGACTGAGATTCGCAGAAATACGCGCTCACCTCACCTCTCCGGAGCTCGTCTCGAAAAGGGGCAGCAACGTCTTTCCCTATCACGGCTTGACGGACCTCTATATAGACGGCCGCTGGGTCAAGGCGACCCCCACCTACGACCGTGCGTACTGCGAGAAGATGAACGTTACGCCCGTTGAGTTTAACGGGAAGGACGACGCGATGCTGCCCTTGCGCACTAACGATGGGAGGCTGAACGTCGAGTATATCCGCGACCGCGGCTTCTTTGTCGATCTGCCCCTGGAAGAGATACGGAAAGCCTCCGTCTCCTGGAGGTACATGGAAAAAAAATGAGCCTCCCTGTCCTGCTTCTCGCCACGATGAACACGAAAGGCGCCGAGGCGCTCTATCTGGATCGGGCGATCAGGGCCGGCGGCGCGCAGCCTTTGCCTATGGACATCTCCATGAGATATGGAGAGACGCCGCTAAGGGCAGAAATCACGGCCGATGAGGTGGCCCATGCCGGTGGAAGCAGCCTGAAGGAGCTGAGCGGCTCCAGGGACATGGCTGTGAACATGGAGACGATGGTAACCGGCGCTTCCCTCATCGCATCGAGACTGACGGCGGAAGGGAGGATCGGCGGCATAATCGGGATCGGAGGCTATACCGGCACCTTTGTAATCGCTCCGGTCATGCAGGTCCTCCCCTTCGGCCTTCCGAAGGTCATGGTCTCATCCGCCGCCGCGATGCGCGGCCTTTCCAGCCTCTTCCTGAAGACGAGCGACATAATGTTCTTCCACTCGGTTGTGGAGATCGCAGGTCTCTCCAACCCCGTCCGCAACGTTCTCGAAAGGGCGGCGTGCGCCTTTTGCGCCATGCTGCGCGGTCCCGTCATCGATTTTAAGATCGATGCAAAACGGGCGGTAGCTATGACCATGATGAGCCCTTGTGAAAAGTGCGCAAGCTTCGTCCGGGCCGCCCTTGAGGCCGAAGGCTACGAGGTGGTTGGATTTCATGCCAACGGCGTCGGAGACCGGACCATGGAGGAGATGATCGGGGCCGGACATTTCCGGGGCGTGATAGACCTTGCGCCGGGAGGCGTGGGCGAAAATCTTTATGGGTTCGCCAGGGACGCAGGGCCGGACCGGCTCGAGGCCGCCGGGAAGCGCGGCATCCCGCAAGTCATCTCGACTTGCAGCGTAAACCATATAACGCCGCTGCGGTCGCGCCTTTCATTTGCCGGAAGGCCCAGATACGAGCTGGACCGGCTCCGCACGTGGCTGCGGGCCACACCCCGGGAACTGCGGAAGATCGCTGAGGCATTCGCCTTCAAATTGAATAAGGCCACAGGGCCCGTCAAGCTAGTTATACCCCTTCGGGGCTGGTCCTCGGTGGACAGGCCGGGCAGTCCGACCTACGATCCCGAAGGAGACGCCGCATTCTCCAAGACGTTGAGGAAAAAGCTGAAACGGGAGATCGAGGTCGTCGAGGTGGACGCCAATATGGAAGATGTCGAGTTTGCACAGGCGATAACTGACGGCGCGTCAGGGCTTCTCAGGCGGGCGGACGGGATACGTTGAGCCCTAACGGTCAGACTAGTCCGGTCTTACGCCCCCGTCTCGCTTCCTGACCGCCTCGGCAAAGCAGCAGCAGAATGAACAAACCACCCGCAGTTAAAGCCTGCCCGCGCGCCGCTTTCTCTGACCGTTCCCCTCGTCGGCAAAAGGGTTCATCTTAATTACCGTTTATGTTATCCCAAGGTATAACCAAAAGTTGTTGTCGGGAAGTATGAGGGCGTATCGACCTTAAGGTGGCCGCAAGATTGGGCTTTACCAAAGCTCAGGACTATTTACATATTTACAAAAGTAGGGGATTGCGTGGTAGTCAACCGCTGCACGTTGATCGCCCGTCTTGACACATTACCGGGAGCGTGCTTTTTCCTGTTAGAGGCAAAAATGTTGGATAGGAGTTGGATAAAGTCGTATTTTCGGAAATCTGAAGTGCTGAAAAATAAAAGCCGACGCGGGGATTTGAACCCCGGACCTAGTGATTACGAATCACTTGCTCTACCACTGAGCTACGTCGGCATCGGGATCGCCGGCCGTGGCCGCCTGTCCGGCGACCTTTTATTATACAGGCTTTCCCTTAACTTTTTCCAGTCTTCTCTTTTCCGGCCTTTTTTATGGGACAACCGACCCGGAGTTTCCCGGCGGGCCCATCGGTCCTGTCTACAAAGGCCGCTTTGGCGCGCCGATAATGGCACGGCCGAACGGTCAAGGGACGCCCGGCCCGGCGGTCTTTTAGGGGAGGGGGCCGCAGTCTTTCAGGGCAGCAGACCCATCTTTATCTTCTCCAGACGCTCCAGGAGATGGGCGTGCTTCGTCTCGTCCTCCAGCAGGAAATTGAGAAGGTATTCCTGCATTACCATCCGCTTGCCGGCAACGGCGGCGAGCATTTCTTTCACCATGGCCGCCATCTGTCGCTCCATCTCCATGTGGCGCTCGACCTCCCTCCATATGAGGTCCATCTCTTCGTACGTGAGGGATGCGGCATCGTCTGCGATGCTGCCGGCGATCCATTCCTGCACGGTGTGGTGCGTCCCGGTGTCGCGCCGTATGGTCTCCATAACGAGCCGGATAAACGGATTTCGCGTCTTTTCGATGATGCTCGACGCGGAGGCGAGGGCTGCGTCCTCGATCCCTTCCCACCGCTTCATCCCTGAGACGATCTGCTGCCGGAGCTCCTTTACGTTCTCCATGCGGCCCCCCTTTCAACTTGTTGATTCCCTGTAGCAAGCTATCAGGGATAATATCATTTCCCCCTTTTTATTCCGCTCCCATCACAAAAGTTCTTTTGCTTACCCTTTCGTCTCCGCGCTTTTTGCATCCTAACATCATCCGTGGAGCTTCGGCACACCTTACGGCAGCCAATTATTGGCGACCCACGCGGCGTCCTGCCGCGCGGGTACCCCGGCGCCCCCTCCGCGAGCAAGCTCGCCGGGGTACCCGCTTGCGGGTCGTCCCCCCTCGCTAAATACCCTGCTGCTTGCAGCAGGGTATTTATTGCAATGGATTGGGTGCTTTCCGTAACTCTAATCGCGGTTTATGGGGCGCGCAAGCGTGGTTTGTCGGCCTGGGGAATCCTGCATGACCTTTTTGCCTTTACAATTCTCCCTTTATCTGATAATTTTGCTATCTGAATGAGAGTACTGGCTTTATTCCTCGCGTTTTGTTGTGTCTATTCAGGCCTTTTGCTTGCGGCGGAGAATGAGAAGGTCGCAAAGGTTGACGTGATAGGCAATGAGAGGATCGACAGAGGGGTGGTCTTCAACGCGGTCAAGACCAGGGAGGGCGAGGTCTATGACGCGGCCAAGGTCGGGGAAGACCTGAAAAATATTTATAAAACCGGTTTTTTCAGCGACGTGATGGTGGACGTGAAGGACACGGAGAAGGGCAAGGTCGTAACCTTCGTCGTGATCGAGAGGCCCCCAATCAGCGCCATTTACATAGCGGGCAACAAAAAGGTGAAGACCGCGGACATACGGGACAAGTTGAAGATAAAATCGGGGACCGTCCTCAACATCGAGAAGGTGAAGGAAAGCGTCGAGGAGATTAAGAAATTGTACTCCGGGAAGGGCTATTACGCAGCCAGGGTCAATTTCGAGATCGACACGGAAAAAGGCTACAAGGCGGAAGTGCGGTTCGTCATAGAAGAGCCGCAAAGGGCTTACGTGCGCAAGGTCACCTTCCATGGGAACAAACACCTCAAGGCGAGCAAGCTCAACGGAGTGATGAGGACGAGGGTGAAGGGGTGGTTCTCCTGGGTCACGGGCTCGGGCGTTCTGGACGAGGAGGCCCTGGAGGAGGACAAGAAGAATATCGAAGCCCTATATCACGACTACGGCTACGTCAGGATCAAGGTGGAACAGCCGGTGGTGCACGTCTCGCCTGACGGAAAGGCGATCACCGTAGATATAGCCCTGGAGGAAGGGCAGCTCTTTAAGGTAGGAAAGGTGGAGGTAAAGGGCGACCTCATCGTTGAAGACGCCGTTGTCAAGAAAAAGCTGAAGACCAAGACGGGCGACACCTTCCGGGCCAGCCTTTTCCACGACGACGTCGGCACATTGACGGATATATACCAGGACAAGGGATATGCATTCGTCGATGTGGCCCCCATGACGCAGATCAACGACGAGCCGAAGACGGTGAACGTTACATTCGACATAGCCAAAGGCTCCGAAGTCTACTTCAACCGCATCAACATCATAGGCAATATCAAGACGAAGGACAACGTCATAAGGCGCGAGCTCCGGTTTGGGGAAGGGGACCTCTATTCCGCGACGAAAATGAAATGGAGCAAGAGGAGGCTGAGGAATACCACGTTCTTCAAGTCCGAGGAGCTGAAGACGATCAAGACGGACGAGCCGGACAAGATGAACCTGGACGTGATCGTCGAGGAGAAGCCGACGGGCACCATTTCTTTAGGCGTAGGCTACAGCACGTATGAAAAGGCCTTGCTCAGCGGCAGCATAAGCCAGGTGAACATTCTGGGCACGGGCAACGGCGCCTACCTCTCCGCCCAGATCAGCTCGATAGCGCACCTTTACAACCTGACCTTCAACCAGCCATATACCTTTGACAAGGACTTTTCGACTTCATACAACATTTTCAATACCCAGAGGATATTCAGCACTTACGATTACAAGGGGTCCGGCGGAGGCATTACGGTCTCCCGCCCCCTGACCGAATTCATAAGGGGCGCCCTCGGGTACAGGTACCAGAATATCGAGGTCTACAACATATCGGCCGGCGTAGGCAGCTTCATAGAGAGCCAGGCCGGGTCGAGCTCGACGGCCGCGTTCAACGTCAGCTTCATGAGGAATACGATAGACGACATAATGAATCCGAGCAGGGGTTCCATCTCGAGTCTCTTCCTCGAAGACGCGTCGACCTCTTTCGGGGGCCAGAACAAGTTCTACAAAGCGATCCTCTCCTACGGCCAGTATATACCCTTCAAATGGGACACGACGTTTTTCCTTAGGGGCACCGCAGGCAACATCACGGGCTATGGCGGGAAGGTTGTGCCTGTTTTCGAAAGGTTCTTCGTCGGCGGCATCCAGACGATGAGGGGCTTCCAGTACGGCGCGGCAGGTCCGCTGGACCCCCTGACGGGCGACGTCATCGGGGCCCTGAACGAGCTGTACTTCAACACGGAGTGGATTTTCAACATATATAAGCCGGCCGGCCTGAAAGGTTTCATCTTTTTCGATTACGGCAAAGGCTTCAACAACAACAATTTCTTTCAATCCCTGCGCCCGGCGTCAGGCATCGGCATACGGTGGTTCTCGCCTATGGGCCCGATTACGGTGGAGCTGGGCTTCAACCTGGACAGGAAGTCGGGTGAGAAGAGCAATGTCTTCGACTTTTCGATGGGCAGACCATTTTAGGAGGAATTATGAGAAGATGCTTTGTATCGGTTGCTTTGCTTGCGTTGATCCTCGCGCCTTTTGCGGCACAGGCCCAGGCGCCTGCGGTCAGGCTAGGGTACGTAGACCTGCAGAAGGTGATGATAGAGTCTGACAGAGGAAAAGAAGCGCGGAAGGCGCTCAGCGAAGAGCTTGACAAGCGCAAGAAAGAGGTCGGCCAGAGGCAGGACGAGCTTCAGAGGCTGAAAGACGCCCTGGAAAAACAGTCTGTCATGCTGACGCCGGAGGCGCGGTCGGAAAAAGAGAAGCAGTACCAGGCGAAGCTGAAGGACTACCAGAGGATCACGAACGACTACCAGGCCGAGCTGCAGCAAAAGGACCAGGAGTTCATCCAGAAGATCCTAAAGGACCTCGAAGAGGTCATAAAAGGGATGGGGGAGAGCGAGAAGTATACGCTCATATTGGAGAAGACCCAGGCCGGCATCCTTTTTGCGGCGGCTTCGTCGGACGTTACAGACAAAGTGATTGCCCTCTATAACGAATGGGCCAGGAAGAAGCCTGTTGCGCATGCGCCCGCCTCACAGGCGCCCGCACCGCAGGCGCCGGCGCCCGGCAGAAAATGATAAAGCTGAGGGAGATAGCGTCGAGGACCGGGGGCGTCCTGGTCGGTGACGGCGAGGCGGATATCACCGGCATAGCGGCGCTGAAGGAGGCGCGCAAGGGCGACATCGCCTTCCTCCTCAACAAAGGCTTCGAGAAATTCCTTGCAGCCTCGGAGGCGACGGCCGTTATAGCGGGCAAGGAGACGGACCCGGCGCTTCTCGCAGGGAAGAACGCGGTGCTCGTCGAGAACCCCGGCGTTGCCTACGCCGAAGTCGCCGCTATCTTCGAGAAGACGCGCGATGTGCCGCGGGGCGTCAGCCCTGACGCCCGCGTTGCCCATGACGCCGTAGTCTCCCCGCGGGCGGCTGTCCTTTCTTACGCGTGCGTCGAGAGCGGGGCGGTCATCGAAGAAGACGCGGTGGTCCATCCTTTCTGTTTCATCGGTCCCGGCGCGAGGGTGGGGGCGGGTACGGTGATCTACCCAAACGTCTCCGTTTACGGCGGGACGCGCATAGGCAGGAGGGTCATAATCCACGCGGGAGCCGTCCTCGGCTCGGACGGCTTCGGCTACGTCTGGGACGGCAGCCGCCACAGGAAAATCCCCCAACTGGGCTTTCTTGAGATCGGGGACGACGTCGAGATCGGGGCGAACACTTGCATAGACAGGGGCTCTCTCGGCAAGACGGTCATCGGGCAGGGGACGAAGATAGACAACCTGGTCCAGGTGGCGCACAACGTAGCTATCGGGGAGAACTCGATCCTTGCCTCTGAGGTCGGCATAGCGGGCAGCACGAGGCTGGGGAGAAACGTCGTATTGGGCGGCAAAGTAGGAGTAAGGGACCACGTCGAGATAGGCGACGGGGTCATGGCTGCCGGGGGCACTGGTATTACGAAGGACGTCAAGGCAGGCGCCGTAATCGCCGGCAACCCTCACCTGCCGCACCGCGAGTGGCTCAGGCTCCAGGCCTGCCTGAAAAGGCTGCCCGAGCTGTTCGAGCGGATGCGCAGGATCGAAGAGACCATACGCAAAGGCGAAGAAGAATGATCGAGATCAACGAGATCCAGAGATTGCTGCCCCATGCGTTCCCTTTCCTCCTTGTTGACCGGATCGTGGAGTACGAGCCGGGAAAGAGGATCGTAGGCCTGAAGAACGTAACCTTCAACGAGCCCTTCTTCCCCGGTCACTTCCCTGGGAAGCCGATCATGCCGGGCGTCCTTATCATTGAGGCCCTGGCGCAGACGGGGGGCATCCTGGCATTCAAATCGAACCCCGACCTCAAGGGGGACGTCCGCTTCGTCGGCATCGACGGGGCGAGGTTCAGAAGGCCCGTTACGCCCGGCGACCAGTTGAAGCTGGTGCTGGAGGTCGTCAAGCACAGGCGGGAGATGTGGGTCTTTAACGCGCAGGCGTTCGTTGACGGGAAAAAGGTGGCTGAGGCGCAGCTCATGGCGGTGCTCCAGCAGAATGAGGAGATTTTATGATACACCCGACGGCCGTTGTTGAGGAGGGGGCACAGATAGCGGGCGACGCCCGGATAGGCCCCTACTGCGTAGTCGGTGGAAAGGCCGTGATCGGCTCTAAAACGCGGCTTATCAGCCACGTGTCGGTAGACGGGGCGACCACCGTCGGGCGGTCCTGCACGGTCCATCCCTTCGTCTCCCTGGGCGGCCCTCCCCAGGACATCACGTACAGGGGCGAGGAGACGACGTGCATCGTCGGGGACAATAACGTCATCAGGGAATACGTGACGATCAACAGGGGCACGAAGGCGAGCGGCTGCACCAGGGTGGGGAGCAACAATTTCATCATGGCATACAGCCATATCGCCCACGACTGTGTCGTGGGGGACAACGTAATCATGGCGAACTGCGCCACCCTCGGCGGCCACGTGCACGTGGACGACTTCGCCATACTTTCCGGCCTCTGCGCGATCCACCAGTTCTGCAGGGTGGGGAAGTACGCCTTCGTCAGCGGCCTTACCGGCGTGCCCAAAGACGTCCCGCCTTTTGTCATGGCGGCAGGCAACAGGGCCACCCTTTACGGGCTGAACGTAGTCGGCCTGGAGAGGCGGGGCTTTTCGAAAGAAGAGATCGCAACGCTGAAGAAGGCTTACCGCCTCCTCTTCCGCTCGTCCTTGTCCCTTGAAGCATCTCTCGAAACCATCGAAAAACAGCTTAAAGGCGAGCACATCAGGGAGCTCGTCGCGTTCGTCCGCGCATCGGAGAGGGGCATATGCCGTTAAGGCTGTGCCTCATCGGGGCGGGCCACATGGGCAGGATCCACGCCCGAAAGCTCGCAGCCATGAGGGATGTGACGCTCACCTGCATAGTGGACGCGGACAGGGCGGCCGCGCAAGCGGCGGCCGGGGAGCACGGCGTTCCGGCCGAGGAGGACTACCGCAACACCCTGGCCGACGGCTTGCAGGCCGCGGTGATCGCGTCTACGACGGACTCCCATTACCCCGTGGCGAGGGAGCTCCTTGAAAACGGCGTCCACGTCTTCGTCGAGAAGCCGGTTGCGGCCCACCCGGCGGAGGCGCAGAAGCTGATCGACCTCGCCGCAAGGAAGGGCCTCGTGCTGCAAGTAGGCCACCTGGAGCGCTTCAGCCCGCCTTTCCGCAAGGCAAGGGCAGCGGTCACGAAGCCGCTCCTCGTCGAGGCCCACCGGATAAGCCCCTTTACGGGCCGCTCGACCGACATCGACGTAGTCCACGACCTCATGGTCCACGATATCGACCTCGTCCTTTCCCTCGTAAAGGACGGCGTCAGGAAGCTGACCGCCCGTGGGGCGCCCGTGCTCACGGAAAAGATCGACGTTGCCCATGCGCGCGTCGAGTTCGCCGGGGGGTGCGTCGCCACTTTCACGGCAAGCAGGGTATCGAAGACGAAGGAGAGGCTTTTCAGGGTGGTCGAGGAGGGCCGCTGGTTTTCCCTCGACCTTGCCGCAGGCGAGATGCTCGCTTGCGACAGGGGCAACGAAGGCAGGGCAAAGGTGCGCACCTGGCGAGCCGTCCGGTCGGACCCGGTCTATGACGAGCTGCGGGCGTTCATCCGGGCAGTCAGGGACGGGACGGAGGCCGTTGTAAGCGGAGAGGATGGGCTGCGGGCGCTCGTTTTGGCAAACGACATAACCGCAGAGATCGAGCGCGGCCTTGCGCAGGACGGGGGCGGGCGCCCTTGAGCAGGACGGCCGTGATCGTCGCGGGCGAGCTGTCGGGGGAGATGCACGCGGCCCGGCTTGTCGCCGCGGTTGGGGCGTCGGCAGGGATCGCCTGGAGCGGCATAGGCGGCGCGCTTCTCGCGGAGGCCGGCGTCGATATCATCCACGATTACAGGGACATCTCCATTACGGGCGTCAGCGAGGCCTTCGGGAAGGCACGCCATATATGGACGGCCTATCGCGCGATCAGGCAGCGGCTCGTCGAAGGCAGGCCCGACCTCCTTGTGCTCGTCGATTTCCCCGGCTTCAACCTGAGAGTGGCCGCCCTGGCAAAGAGGCTCTCCATCCCTACGGTCTATTTTATACCGCCCCAGGTGTGGGCGTGGAGGTCCGGCAGGATAAAGCAGATAAAGAAGCGGGTCGATCTCGTCCTCTGCATCCTCCCCTTCGAAGAGGCCCTTTACAGGCGCCACGGCGTTCCGGTCAGATACGTGGGCCATCCTTTCCCCCATACGGTGAAGCCCCTCTACGCCAAAGAAGAGTTCTTCAAGCGGCTCGGCATCGAAAGCGGCGGCGCCGTAGTCACGGTGATGCCCGGGAGCAGGCAGAACGAGGTGAAAAGGCACCTGCCGGTGCTTGGCAGGGTCGTGGACCGCCTGCGCTCGGAGACGGGCCGCCTGACGGTCCTCCTTCCCGTTGCCGAAAGCCTCGACGAGGGGTGCTTTGCGCCCTTTTTGGAGGACAGGCCGTTCATAATCCCCGTGCGGGGCCTTCCGCACGACTGCCTTGCCCACGCGGACGCGGCCGTGGTGGCCTCAGGCAGCGCGACCCTCGAGGCGGCGGTCCTCGGCGTGCCGGCCGTCGTTGTCTACAAGGTGTCGTATTTCTCTTACCTGATCGCCCGGATGGTCGTCCGGGTGAGGCACATAAGCCTGCCCAACGTTATAGCCGGACACGAGGTATACCCTGAGTTTGTCCAGGCGCTGGATGCCGAAAAGATTGTCAGAAGGGTGCTTTCTATGATAAATAATGATAGGCCCGCCGTCCGGAAAGAGATGGAGGACGTGCGGAAAAGTCTCGTGCTCCCCGGCCGCGACCCTTATGATGTCGCAGCAGGGGAAATCCTCCGCCTGATAGGGCAGGAAGCATGACCCTATACCTGCGACTCCTTCAATTCGTGAAGCCCTACTGGGTGAAGCTCGCCTTCGCCATGCTCTTCATGTCCTGCGTGGCAGGGACGAACGGCCTTACGGCTTACCTCGTCAAGCCCGTAATGGACAAGATCTTCTTCGAGAAGGACGCCACCCTCCTCATGCTGATCCCCTTCGGCGTCATGCTCCTTTACCTCTCCAAGGGCGTCTTCGATTACATGCAAGCCTATTTGATGGGCTTTGTCGGCCAGAAGATCATCACGGACATAAGGAACCTCGTCTTCCAGCGCCTCCAGCTCCAGCCCCTCGCCTTTTTCGACAGGACGGCGACGGGCCTCATCATCTCCCGCATCACGAACGACATCACCCTGGTGCAGGGCGCAGTAGCCGACTCCTTCACCGCCGTCCTGAAGGACGCCTTCACGATCATCGGCCTCGTCTTCGTCGTCTTTTACCGCGACTGGAAGCTGGCGATCATCGCCTTCATCGTCCTTCCCTTCGCGACGTACCCCATCGTCGCCTTCGGGAGGCGGCTGCGGAAGATCAGCGTGCAGAACCAGAAGGCGATGGCCAGGCTGACGAGCTTCCTCCACGAGACGATCACCGGCCAGAGGATAGTGAAGGCCTTTACGATGGAGGGGTACGAGGAGGGCAAGTTCCGGGAGGAGAACGACTATCTCTTCCGCATCGTGCTGAAGCGGTACAAGGTGAGGGCCCTCTCGTCGCCCGTCATGGAGGTCCTCGGGGGCATCGCCGTCGCCTTCATCATCTGGTATGGCGGCGCGGCCGTCATCTCCGGGCAATCGACTCCGGGCAACTTCTTTTCCTTCACTACCGCCCTGCTTCTGCTCTACGAGCCGATCAAGAGGCTCAACAAGGAGAACCACAACATCCAGCAGGGGCTTGCGGCGGCCCAGAGGGTCTTCGAGATCGTTGACCGCGTGCCGGAGGTAAAGGACAAGCCGGAGGCCGTCGAGATTGCGGCGGCCGAGGGGATGATCGAGCTTTCCGGCGTCTCTTTCAAGTACGAGGACAAGATGGTCCTCAAAGACATCAACCTGCGCATAGCCAGGAGCGAGACCGTGGCGGTGGTGGGCGAAAGCGGCGTTGGGAAGACGACCCTCGTCAACCTGATCCTCAGGTTCTACGATACGACGGAGGGGTCGATCAAGCTCGACGGCATCGACATCAGGGACATAAGCCTGATCTCCCTGCGGAGCAATATTGCCCTCGTCACGCAGGACGTCATCCTTTTCAACGATACGGTCGCCAACAACATCATGCATGGAAAAGAAGAGGACATGCAGAAGATCGAGGCTGCCGTGGCCTCCGCGTATGCCGCCGACTTCGTCTCCAAGCTGCCGAAAAAGCTCGACACGGTAGTGGGGGAGAAGGGCGTAAGGCTCTCCGGCGGGCAGAAGCAGCGGATCGCCATCGCCCGGGCGCTTTACAAGGACGCGCCGATCCTTATCCTCGACGAGGCGACCAGCGCCCTCGACACGGCATCG
>Ga0326727_10005617_pt1 | contig 35558 bp, 20 predicted proteins | sample MB2enrmetagenome_FD_207643 | JGI IMG/M metagenome (GOLD analysis project Ga0326727, IMG submission 207643) | Lab enriched peat soil microbial communities from McLean, Ithaca, NY, United States - MB29MY | ecosystem: Environmental > Terrestrial > Soil > Wetlands > Peat | place: USA: New York...
GCGCAACAAGCCGACGAGGAAGAGAAGCAATATCGACGCGAAATGGGCATCGACTTCGAGCCGCCGGGCGAGGCAGGGCGGCAGGAACTACTGCGTCTGCTGGAGGAGGAAATCGCCAGCGTGCGGGAAGAGTTCGAATACGCGGAAAAGGCGAATGAGGAGAGAGTGGCGATCGAACGGGATGCCTGCCTAGCCCCGGAGGGGGAAACATGGAAGATGATGCTGAGGCAAGAAGCCGCCCTGGACCACTCCATTGACCGCAAAGTGAGGATACTACTGCGGCTGCGGAAGGATGCTGCCGAGCGCCCAGTCGCTCCTGCCAGCCAGGATGATGGCGCGAGGATGGACAACACAGAGGAGATGATCGAAAGCGACATTTCTGCCCAAACCCCGCAAGCTGTGGAAGCGGTGGAAGAGTTAAAATTGAACGATCAATGCGGGAATGTCATTGAAAGCAAAGGACCGCTATGGAAAACTCGCATGCAAAGCGGGAATGTTATTGAAAACACAGATAGTTACGAGCAAGATCCAGGAACATTATTGATAACAAAGGAGGTAGATGGCATGTCGTAGCTGGTAGGTTGGGAACCGCCCCACACACCACCTACTACCTGCCACATACGGGCAGTGGGAAGGCGGCTGAAGAGCAGGGGCCAAGCTAGGTTATATTCGAATTGCCTCCGCCGCAAGCGGACTGGAAAACAGAAGCTATTAATACGAAAACGAACATAGCGAGCACAAGTCGCAAAGAAATGAGGCTGGGGTAGCGCTTGCGGAGCAGCATGAGGGACCCTGCTGAGGCAGCGCCGCCTGTCTTGATCCGCAGGTATGAACACGGGCAGGCTACGGAATCCAAGATGAGGTTCGCTGGCTTTGTTTGACAAGGCAAGGGCACTGAAGTACCGGTGTCCCGGCTTCCTACACATAAGCCGGGTAGACAAACCCTCCTTGCCGGCCTCCGGCTCGCGGTGATGAATCTCGTTTTGGGCTGTTGGTCTTTTCTTCAGGTCTGACTGGAAATTGCCGTAGGCATTAGGGAACGCGAGCGGGTGCAAATTCTCTGGACAGCGCCGGGCGTTTGCCCGCGCTAGGGGAAAATTCGCTTGACAGCGCCGGCCGCAGACGCTCAATATATGGGCATGCCATATATGGATGCCAAATCATCTGATCTTGAGTGGAAGAAGGGCAGTGCCGAGCTCCTGATACTTTCCCTGCTCGAGGCTCGACCGCGCCACGGCTACGACGTCAGCAAACTGATCGAGCAGCGTTCCCGAGGGACGCTCCGCTACCACGCCGCCTCGCTCTATCCGTTGCTCTATCGCTTGGAAAAGCGCGGGTGGGTTCAAGGCCGCTGGGTGGAGAAGAGCGGCCAGCGGCGGCGGCGCTACTACCGCCTGACGCCGCAGGGGCGAAAAGTTTTGGCTGCGCAGCGTCGCGGTTGGCGAGTGTTTGTGGAGGCTATCAAGCGCATCACGGAGGTTGAACATGCCTGATGAATTGTGAATTATGCTGAATGATGAAACCGGGCTCGGTCGTTTTTGGTAATTTAGAATTCACAGTCTTCCGAATAGCTCGGGGAAGGACTATTTATGCGTGACTGGAGCCGGGAAGTCCTGAGGCGGCTGGCGAGCTTAAACCTTCCGCCCGCGCGCGAGGCAGAAATTGTCGAGGAAGTGGCGCAACACCTGGAGGATCGTTACCAGGAGTTGGTCGGCGGCGGGGCGACAGAAGATGAAGCCCGTCGCGTGGCGCTCGAAGAGTTGAGCGACGAGGATCTACTCGCACGAGGACTGCGGCCCGTGGAGCAAGAGGTAGCCCAGGAGCCGATTGTGCCGGGTGGGGATGGGAGAAGCAACTTCCTCGCGAGCCTCTGGCAGGACATTCACCACGGTCTGCGGATGCTGCGGAAGAATCCCGGCTTTACCCTCACGGCGGTTTTGACGCTCGCGCTCGGCATTGGCGCCAACACGGCGATTTTCAGCTTGGGCAATGTCTTCATTTTTCGCCCGCTGCCCGTGAAGGACGCTGCCCGGTTGACTGTAGTGGCCGTGCAATACCGGGCAGACGCTGACCCCAACCAGCTCTCCTATCTGGATTACTTGGATTACCGTAAGCAGACCGACGTTTTCACGGACATGACATTTTACGACCTCAACCTTGCAGGACTCGGTTATCGAGGGCATGCCGACCGCATCATCATGGCCTATGTGCCGAGCAATTTTTTCACGATGCTGGGGCTTCAACCCGCGCTCGGGCGGCTCATCGCTCCTGGCGAAGGCGACGAACCGAAAACAGGCACAGTCGTCGTCCTCGGTCACAGCTATTGGGTGAGGCGTTTCGGCGGAGACCCGGGCGTGATTGGGAGCGGCGTCACTGTGGACGGACAAAGGGCCACGGTCATTGGCGTGGTGCCGGAGGAGTTTCGCGGCCCTTACAACCTCGTCGAACTGGACGCCTATGCCCCAATCGGGATGTACGGAATGGCGTCCGGGAATTCCAGCTTCTTCACGGATCGGCGCGACTTCGAGTTGCGCGTCCTGGCCACCTTGAAGCCCGGCGTAACCACAAAGCAAGCCGAGGCTGCTCTGAACGTCATAGCGAAGCGCCTGGCAAGTGAGTATCCCCAAGTCGATCAGGGCCAGATGGCGCGCGTGATTCCTGAGCGTTTGGCGCGCCCCGAACCGGCGGTGGCAAACGTCATGCCGCTGGTAGCCACCGTCTTTTTGGTCATGGTCGGCCTCGTTCTGCTAGTGGCCTGCTTCAACGTCGCTAACCTGCTTCTGGCGCGAGCGGTGGTGCGGGAAAAAGAGATGGCGGTTCGGGCCGCCATGGGCGCCAGCCGCGCGCGTCTCATCCGGCAAATGTTGACCGAAAGCGTCCTTCTTGCGATTGCCGGCGCCGTGGGTGGCGCGCTGATGGGGAACTGGGTGATCCGCGTATTGGAGAGGTTGCGCCCGCTTGGCGATTTCCCCCTGCGGCTCGCCTTCACGTTTGACTGGCGCGTGTTCAGCTACGTGACGGGCGTCGCGTTAGCGGCAGGAATTGTGGCCGGACTGGCTCCGGCGCTGCGCATCTCCCGCGCCAATCTCAACGCCACTCTGCGTGAAGGCGGTCGCGGATTGATTGGCGACACCACGCGGCACTGGTTGCGCCACGGATTGGTGGTGGCGCAGGTGGCCGGCTCGTTGATCGTGCTCGTTGCGGCAGGGCTTTTCACGCGCAGTCTTACCAACGCGGAATCCATCGACCTGGGCTACGATCCGCATAATGTCCTGAATCTGAGCCTCGAGCCGAAACTCCAGGGCTACGATCAGCCGCGCGCGGAGGCGTTCTTTCGCGAATTGCTGAGCCGGGCGAAAGCGCTCCCCGGGGTCGAGTCGGCCAGCCTGGCATTCTCGATTCCATTGGGCTACTACGGAGATGGCGCCGGCGTGTATGCCGAGGGCCAAGCGCTTCCGCCAGGCAAGCGCGTCCCGGGCGCGAGTTATAACTGTGTGACCCCCGATTATTTCTCCACCCTGCGAATGAGGATCCTCAAGGGGCGCGCATTTATCGAAGCCGACACGAGCACCTCCCAACCCGTTGCCATCGTGAATCAAACCATGGCCGAGCGGCTTTGGCCCGGTCAGGACGCAATCGGGCGGCGCTTCAGCTACAAGGGCGCTTCGGGTCCATTTGTGACGGTCGTCGGCATGGTGCGAGACGCGAAGTTACAGGGCCTCCTGGACACACCCGGAAATTTCTTCTATCTGCCCCAGACGCAGAACTACAAATCGACTCACGTCCTTCAATTGCACACGTTGGTTCCGCCAAAGTCGCTGATCGTTCCGGCGGAGGCCCTGGTGCGCGAACTGGACCCGAATCTGCCCGTCTACGACGTGATGACAATGGAGCAGGCCGTCGCCAGCGCCAATGGGTATTTTCTGTTCAAGGTGGGCGCCGCCTTTGCCGCATCCCTCGGCGCTCTCGGCCTGCTGTTGGCAGTGGTGGGAGTTTACGGCGTGGTCTCCTATGCTGCCAACCAACGCATGCACGAGATCGGCATTCGCATGGCGCTGGGCGCGCGGCCACTCAGCGTGCTAGGGCTGGTTATGCGACAAGCAGTGGTACTGGTCGGCGCGGGAGTTGGCCTCGGTGTGCTTGCCGCGCTCATGGTCAGTCGGATCCTGGTGAGCTTGCTTGTCGGTGTGCCTTCCTATGACCCGCTCACCTTCATCACCGTTTCAGCGTTGATGCTGGCCGTGGCGCTTTTGGCATGCTACATTCCCGCCCGCCGCGCCGCTCGCGTGGACCCCATGGTGGCGCTGAGATACGAGTAAAGCAGTGGTTAGTGGCTAGTTGGGACGAACAATTGGCGATTGCGGCGGAACTGGGGCACCGCCGCCCGTGCGCCGCTCGAGGAAGTGGGGCAACCATCGCTGAGTCGCAAAAGATGATAGCCTCCTTGCGTGGGAAGCTCGCGGCGCGGCGGGCCTCGCGCATCGATCCAATGGCCGCACTGCGCATGGAATCTGGGGAATAGGGAGTAGGGAACTAGGGAACAGGGAACAGGGAATAGGGAGTAGGGGGTAGGGAATTGGGACTAGTGAATGGGGAATAGGGAATAGGGGCTGGGAAGGAACAGCGCGCAGGAGGCACATGACAGCACGCAACAAAACCGGGGAAATGGTGGCGGAAAATGCTGAACTTCCTATCCCTATTCCCTAGTACGCTGTTCCCTAGTTCTCCCCCGGTATCCCAGGCGAAAGGAAATCTGCTGGCTGGTGGCGCGAACCAAGCGGGCAATTTCGGGCAAGCGCGGCGTAGTCACGCGCGTAGCAGGTCCGGCCACGCTGAAAGCCGCAATAACACGCCCGGTATGATCGAACACCGGCCCGGCCACGCAGCACAGGCCTTCGACAGCCTCTTCCTGGTCCAGCGCGTAGCCTTGCTCGCGAATCTGCTCCAGTTCCTTCCTCAGGTTCGCCAGACTCGTGATAGTGTGCGGAGTAAAACGCGGAAAGCCTTGTGTGCGGGTGATCTGGATCAACAAGTCCTCGCTTTGATAGGCCAAGAGAATCTTACCGACGCCGGTACAATGCAAAGGCATCACCCCACCGAGGCGCGCATCGAGGCCCACCGGTTGGGGACTCCCGAGCTTATCAATGGAAATAGCTCGAGCCTCCTGTAAAATCGCCAAGTGGACGGTCTCCTTGGTTTGTTGGTTCAGTTCCCGCAGGAGGGGTTGAGCCACCAAGCGGAAATCGAGGCGATCCAGAACCCGCAGGCCCATCCGTAGCACCTTGAAACTGAGTTGGTATCCGCCCGAACCGGGCGCTTCTTCGACAAAACCGTGGCGGACCAAGTTCACAAGCAAGCGGTGGACAGTGCTGATGTGAAGGTGCAGGCGGCGGCTCAGTTGCGTGAGCGTATAGGCCGATTCTTCACCTTCAGCCAGAGCTTCCAAAATGTTCAGTGCCTTTACGAGCGACTTAACGGTGTAGGCGCCTCCTGCCGAGGCAGGTGGGGCTTGGGCATTTTTCATACGGTGAGAATTATGCAGGAACCAAGACCGTGTCAACAGGTTTCAGCAACCTGCTATAATGCACGCCCATGACACAACCGAACCCAGCGCCCTCCAACTCACAACCACAGAGACGCTTCCTTATTACAGGCGCCAAAGGCTTCATTGGCGCATGGATTGCCAAGACTCTACTGGAAGGTGGTGACCCGCCCAATGTTTTTGATATCGATCCCGGCTTCCAGCGTCTCAGCGCCCTCCTGAACGAGGAGCAGCTCGCGCAAGTTAACTTTATCCAGGGCGACGTTACGAAATACGCCGACCTTGATCGCGCCATTGCGGTGAACGGAATCACCCATGTCCTTCACCTGGCAGGTTTGCAGGTTCCCGGATGTGCCGCTGATCCTCTGCGCGGAGCGCTAGTCAATGTCCTCGGCACTCTGAACGTTTTCGAGGTGGCGCGCAAGCGACGGGACCTAGTGCAGCGCATTGTCTATGCCAGCTCCGCGGCGGTTTTCGGGCCGGAAGAGTTCTATGGCGGCATTACTGTCCCCGAGGGGGCGCCCTTGCTTCCGGGAACGCACTACGGCGTTTTCAAACAGTGCAACGAAGGCAACGCGCGCGTTTACTCTCATGAGGGCATTCCCAGCGTGGGCATTCGTCCCTGGGCCGTTTATGGGGTGGGCAGAGACACGGGGATAAGCTCCGGACCCACTAAGGCCATTAAGGCCGCCGTGCTGCGCCGTCCTTACACGATCGGCTTCACCGGCGCCATCGACTTGCAATACGTCCGAGATACGGCGCGAATCTTTATTCGTTGTGCGGAGAGACATGTCCCGGGCGCCAAGGTTTACACTCCGCGGGGAACTGTCGTCCGCGTGGAAGACTTCGTCCACACGCTGGAACAGGTTCTTCCCCATGCCGATGGGCTTATCAAAGCTCAAGGCAAACCATTGCCCATCGCGGCGGACCTGGACGACAGCGCCTTGAAGCATGACTTGGGCGAGGACCCCCGCACGCCTTTGGAAGAGGGCATCCGGGAAACTGTGAACATCTTTGAACGGCTCGAACGAGAAGGACGCCTTGAAACCAAGGAGTTGGAAAGCTAGGTCTCCCTTTCGTATATCCTAGGCATCGGAGTCCCACTTATGCTGGAAGCGAACGACAACCCAAAGCCGGATCATGCGCCCCGGCTGTTTTCAGCCGGCAATACCTTGCCCTTCATTTTGGTGACCGCGTTGTTTCTGCTTTGGGGCATTCCTAACAACTTGAACGACGTTTTGATCAAGCAGTTCATGAAGTCATTCGAGATGACACGTCTCAAGGCGGGTTTTATCCAATCAGCTTTCTACATGGGATACTTCCTTCTTTCCATGCCCGCGGCGCTGTTGATGCGAAAATATGGCTACAAAGCCGGCCTGGTAACGGGGCTTTTTCTTTATACTGCGGGCACCTATCTGTTTTGGCCTGCCGCCCTCGTCCGGCAGTATGGCCTATTCCTGCTGGCCTTGTTCGTAATCGCCAGCGGCGCGGCGTTCCTGGAAACGGGGGCGAACTCTTTCATCGCACTGTTGGGCGATCCGAGAACCTCTGAACGAAGGCTCAATTTCTCGCAGTCTTTCAACCCTCTCGGAGCCGTGATCGGTGTGTTGGTCGGAACGATTTTCATCTTTTCAGGGGTCGAACTGAGCCCTCAGCAGGTCAACGCCTTAAAGGCCGCCGGCACATACAACGCGTACTTGCAGGCAGAGACAATGAGAGTCGTGAAGCCTTATCTTGTTCTGGGCACGGTTGTCTTCATCTGGGCGTTGCTCATCCTCAGAACCAAATTCCCCAAAATCGGGGAAGAAGCAGAACCCGGGGGCAGCCGTGAGCACGGCAAGCTTAAGGACTTGTTTCGCTACCCGCACTTCGTTCAAGGAGTAATCGCGCAGTTCTTCTATGTCGGGGCCCAGGTGGGAACCTGGAGTTACTACATTCAGTACATTCAGGACTACACGCGGCAACCGGAAAAGGCTGCGGGTTATCTTCTAACCGGGAGTCTTGTAGCATTTGGCGTGGGAAGGTTTACTGCCACTTATCTGATGAAGTTTTTTCAGCCAAGCCGGCTGATGGGGATTTACGGGTGCATCAACGTGACACTGGTGGGTATTGGAGTTCTGTTTCCGGGCTGGATTGGCGTCTGGGCGGTGTTCCTGACCAGCTTCTTCATGTCGTTGATGTTCCCGACCATATTTGCGCTGGGCATTAAGGAGTTGGGTCCGAACACCAAGCTGGGTGGGTCCATGATCATCATGGCCATTATCGGGGGCGCGGTTGCCACACCCATCATGGGGCTGCTGTTTCAACTGACCCATAGCATGGCAGTGGCCATGCTCGTGCCTTTGGTCTGCTATACCTTCATCACGTATTACGCCTTCATTGGCTCGAAAGTGCGGCTGCCTGAGACGGCGGAAGTGGCGGTTGGGTAGGGCCGAACGGCGTTCGGCCCCAGGGCGAGCGCCGCTCGCCCCTACACGGCGGCTGCCCTTATAATTGATAGAAGAGGTGAGAATTGCTTATGGGACCGAAGACGCTAGATGATCTCGCCATGATCATCAAACCCAATAAAGACAACGTTGCCGTGGTGACGGCGGATTTCATTGAGCAAGGGACCCAGCTTAAGTATGGGGACCAATTGCTGACCATGTCCGGGCGCGCCCTCCGCGGGCAGAGCTTCGCCATCAAGGATATTCCTGAAGGAAAGCCCTTTATCTCTCTTGGTGATCCCATCGGCTTGGCGTCCGTTTCGCTCAAGCCCGGCGACCCGGTCGACGAAACCAACATCCAGCGACGGCTCCCACGTCTGGCGGTGCGGTATCGCGACAACCCGGAGCCCACCCTGCTTGACCCCGAGTTGGCGCGCCTGACGTTCGACGGTTACTTGCGCAACGACGGGAGTGTGGGAATCCGCAACCTGATCGGAGTGGTGACCTCCGGGATGTGCTCGTCCACTGAGGTGGGGGAAATCGCCAGACGCGCGATGCGAGAAATGTACACGCGCGAGAAGTTTCCCAACGTCGATGGCGTAGTCCCCATCGTACACGAATCGGGCTGCGGCATGCCGGATGGGCGGGCGGTTCAGATGTTGAACCAGTGGCTCGCCAACACCCTGCGGCATCCCAACCTGGGCGCGGCTGTTTATATTGACCTCGGATGCGGGAAGACCTGCGTGGAATGCTCGGCCCCGGTCTTCCAAACCGCCGTCCCGGATTACAACCAGCGCGTCGTGAATATGACGATCCAGCATCTGGGCGGCAGTCGCAAGACGGTGGAGCGCGGGCTTGAAATCGTCGAGAAGCTGCTTCATTATGCAAACCAGTTCAAGCGCCAACCAGTGCCAATCTCAAAACTCATCGTCGGGACCGAATGCGGCGGGTCGGATCGCTGGTCGGGGGTGACTGCTAATCCTGCCGTGGGAGTCGCTGCCGACATGTTCGTGAAGGCTGGGGCAGCCGTCTTCCTGCCGGAAATCCCCGAACTCCAGGGCGCCGCGATGGTGGACTTGGCGCGCCGCGCCCGCACGCGCGCTGTGGGGAAGAAGTTGATGCAGGCACTGAAACGCTATGAGGCCTATGTCAAGAATTTCGACGAGGATTTTCGCGACAATCCTTCCCCCGGCAACATCAAAGGCGGCCTCTACAATATCTATTTGAAGTCCAGCGGGGTGAAGGCCAAAGGGGGCACTTCTATCGTTGAAGACCTGATCGAGTACGGCGAGTGGTTGGGCGAGCGAAAAGGCCTGTACGTTCTTTACACGCCGGGATACGACCACCTTTGTACGCCTGCCCTTTTCCTCAGCGGCGCGCAGGTGACACTGTTCACCACTGGCCGTGGAACCGGCATCGGTTGCGCTCTGGGACCGGTCATGAAGATTGGTTCCAATCCCCAGCTCGCCCGTAGCTACGAGGATTTGGATATCGATGCGGGAACCATTTTGGAGCGCAAGGAGACCATCGAAGACGTGGGTCGCAAAATCTTCCAGGAGACCCTGGAAGTGGCTTCAGGCCGCAAGCTCACGCGCGCAGAGGAGTCCGGTTTCCACCACGAGTTCAAAATTTGGGACCAACTCTGGCCGGCGCTGTAGGATTGAAGATTGACGATTGGCGATTGAAAAGCGTGCGGGCAATCGAGAATCGACAATGGTCAATTGGAGAGAGCAGCGGGGGTCTTCGCTACGTTTTCAATCGGCAATCGACAATCGCCAATCTTCAATCGGCAATCGTTCAGGCTTGTCTTTCCTCGGTTGGTCGAAAGACTTGAGTGAGGATAACGCCGATTGAAACCAGCACGACACCTCCGAAGACCAGCCCGTTCAAATACTCGTGAAGGAAGAAGTGAGCGAAGAGCGTGGCCACCAAGGGAGTGAGCGAGGAGAAAGCGTACACGCGGGCCACTGCCATCAGGCGCAAAGCGGTAAACAGGCAGTAGATGGCAAGAATGCCGGAAAGGACCCCGCTGGTAAGCAGGGCCAAGAGGGAATGCCAGTTGGTGTCGAGCAGCGCCGGCCCGCGGCCCAAAGCGATCAATCCCACCAATCCAACCAAGACGCTAGTGGCAAACTGCAAGAAGATCGCCGTCGATTGGTGGGCGCCTCGAAGCTGACCATCACGCCATAAGACTCCGGAAACCCCGTAGGTGAGAGCTGTGCAGAAAGCAAGGGGGATCGCCCAATACCAAAGCGGCGATGTGGGATGCCCCCGGGATTGCCCCCACGAAAGCGTGACCAACCCAACAAAAATCAACAAAACGCCAAAAACTGCATAGCGGGGAATCCGCTCATGGAGGAAAAACCAGGCAACAAGCGTTCCCCAAATGACGTAGGTTTCCTGCACAGGGATGGTTACCGTGACGCCCCCGATGCGGATGGCGAAGTAATACAGAAACAGTCCTACCGTCGAGACAACGCCCGCGCAGAGGAAAGAAAGAATCGCACGGCGTCCTATATATCGGGAAGAAACAGGGCACAGTTGGTCCAACGTGCGATGCTTCCAAACCAGAAAGACGCCCAGAAGCAAACTGGGCAGGCCGCGGAGAAAGGGCCCGATCAGCGGGTCGGCATGAATGACGCCAAGGCGGTCGAAGATGTTGGCCGAGGCATAGCCCAGCACCGAGCCTGCGGCCCACGGCTCGCCACGGCGACGAGAATCCGGGTGGGGTGTATCAATCATTCGGTTCGTCGAATAGCACGGGAATCTGAATTGAAACGACCGATGATTATAAGGGCATATGAGGCTCTGTCAAATGTCTTTGCAAGTGGACATTAGGTCTCTTGAGGAAATAACCACCACGGTGCTAAGATGGGTTCGGTAAGTCCCCGACCTTCGGGGCAGGGTGAGGGAAGGACTTGAATGCGCGCCTTTCCAATTCCCAATCGGCGGTAAAGCCCGCGAGGGGTGGTCTGAAGCGCTCGATCCAGCGCATGGGCGTCCGGGAAAGCGAACCGGCAAGCAAGAGGATAGCCCACAAAGCCGGCGCAATCAGCGGACAGAGCGAAGAAGGCCTGCAAGCCCCAGGATCCGGTGAAACTCCGGGGCCGACGGTACAGTCCGGATGGGAGAAGGTCAGGACGGAAACCGGTCTGGGGGTGGGTGTGCGTTCACCGAGACAGGTGGATAACATTCAACTCCCGCTTTCTTAGACCTGCCAACTGTTTCCTCCCATTTGCCCCGATAGAAAACCTGGATGGTGAATTTGCTGGACAGCGCAGCAACGCGGTGTCATTCCGAGCGCAGCGAGGAATCTCGCCTTGCGCCGGATCGGGGACCAATCCCGTCCAGCAAAGCCGCGGGTAGGAGAAAGAACCAGAGCAAGATTCCTCGCTGCGCTCGGAATGACAGCAGTCTGCCGCACTCCATAAAGCTGTGTCGCCGGATACTCGCCAACCCCCTCATGGTCGTTCTCCTATTCCTGGTCGCCACATTGACCCACAACCTTTACGGACAAACATGGAACAGCCACTTGGAGGGAATTGTCCTTGACCCGAGCGGAGCGGCAGTCCCAGAGGCTGCGCTCGAGCTTCGCAATCCTGCCACGGGCCAAGTTCGGCAGACTCAGACGGACGCGAACGGCTTTTACGGCTTTCCTTTCTTACCCGTTGGAAATTACGAATTGGAAATTGCCAAGACGGGTTTTGTCTCCAAGGTGGTTCGCGGGCTGACGCTTCGAGTTGGAGAGACAGCGCGTGTCGACCTTCGGCTGGAAATCGCGCATCAACGAGTCGAAATCCAAGTTGACACTCGACCGCCCCTTGTAGAAGCCGCTTCCCCTGCGATCGGGGATGAGATCGAGAATCGGCGCGTTAGCCTTCTCCCCTTGAACGGCCGCCAGTTCTCCCAACTCGCCTTGCTGGCCGCCGGGGCGGTTCCTCCCTATCCCAACAGTTCCACGCAGCAATTCAACACCGCAGCGCTGGGGTTGGGTTTCTCCGTGAACGGACAACGCTCCGAGCGGAACAACTTTTCACTCGACGGCGTCAGCCTGATGGAGCCCTTTGCCTACAGCCTCACGGTGAACCCTTCCGTCGATGCCATTCGGGAGTTCCGCGTTGTGGAGGACTCTTACGGGACCGACCAAGGCATTACTTCTGGCGCGCAGGTTAATATTGCATCTCGCTCAGGGGCCAATCGCGTTTCAGGCACAGCCTACGAGTTTCTTCGCAACAGCGCGCTGGACGCCAAGAATTTCCTCGACGATCCAAACAGTCCCATCCCCCCTTATCGCCAGAACCAGTTCGGCGCTAGCCTCGGTGGGCCAATCCGCCGTAACCGCACGTTCTTCTTCACCAATTACGAGGGCTTGCGCATTGTCCAGAGCGTCACGAATACAACCTTGCTGCCTACGGCCGCCATCCGCCAGGGAGATTTCAGCGGCATTAATCCACAGACGGGCAGTCCTTTTCCGCCAATTATTGACCCCACTACGGGCCAGCCTTTTCCGGAGAATACAATCCCGGCATCGCGAATTGACCCGGTGTCCCGCGCTATTCTGGATCGGATTCCTTTGCCGAGCAATCCCAATGCGCCGCCCCTCGAAAACAACGACATCAATGTGGGGCTTCATCGCGTAACCCAGGACCAATTCATGGCGCGAATAGACCATGAACTGACGCCGAAGCACCAACTTTTTGGGCGGTTTCTCCTGTTCAATGGGCAGCAACTGTTTCCATTCGTGCCAGACTCGTTCGCACAAAATCCGTCCGCCCCTCCGGGATTCGGCACCAACAAGGACGACACGGGGAGGAACCTCGCACTCGGGCTTACTTCCGTGTTTCGGCCCACACTCATCAATGATTTCCGGTTCGGTTACACTTACTATTTTGGGACCAAGGAAGCCGAGAACATTCACAGCGGATTCCTGGAGTCGCTGGGAATCACCCGCGCTCCAGGGGCCACCAACGATGGCATCCCCGCCATTGACGTTCCCGGCTACGCGGACATGGGCGATAGCGACATCTTCCAACCTCAAATCCGCAAGAACAACACTTTCCAGTTCACCGATAACGTGGCGTGGGTCAGCGGCCGACACATTTGGAAATTCGGCGCGGACGTGCGTCGTTACCGCCTCTTTTATCTGGTGGAGGATTTTGGGCAGGGTCTCTTCTCTTTCAGCGATGGGGCCAGCTCAGTTTCCGGCACTGCATTCTCGGATTTTCTTCTCGGCAGACCTTTCCTTTCTTATGCCCAGGCGGGCAACTCGGGTGGAAACGATCGTCTGGACTATTTCGGCGCTTACTTATCCGATGAATTCCACGCCACGCGCCGCTTTACCCTCACCTACGGCCTGCGCGAGGAGTTCTACTCACCACCCACCAACGCAGACGGACGAGCCTCTATTCTCGACCCTAGCAACGCCACGCAGTTCATTGTCCGGAACGACCGGGGACAGGCTTCTGCGCTGATTGCAAACCCGCTGATTCAGACGCTCCAGAGCGACTACGGGCTATCGTTCATTACCTCTGAGCAAGCCGGGCTGCCCCCGTCACTGATCCGTCCCGATTGGGCAGGATGGGCGCCACGCTTCGGCTTTGCCTACGACCTCACCAAGCGCCGCACCACGTCCCTGCGCGGGGGATTTGGGGTCTTCAATTCGCTTGGTGAACTCGACTATGCTTCTGAGACGCGGCTCAGCGCGCCGATCACGGAATTCCTCTTCGGACTCGACACCTGCAGGTTCGATGGACCAGGCGCTTGCGGCCAATCCAACGCGCCAGCACAGCTTAGTTATCAGCTTGCATACACGCTTGGCAACCAGGAGCCAACGGCCGTCTCCTCCCCACCCAACCTCCGTAACGGCTACGTCTACGAATGGAGTTTGGCCATCGATCATGAAATAGCGCCCAATACAGTTCTTTCGGTGAGCTACGCCGGATCCGACGGGCACAAACTCCCCCGCCGGGGATTGCAGAACCAGGGCATCCCGAATCTGCCGGACGAAAGGAGAGGTTACCATCCGCAACCTGGCTCGAATCAGTTCATTCGGGCGACGGATGTCAACTCGAACTACAACGCCTTGATCGTGCGCCTGGAACGGCGATTCTCCCACGGTATCTCCTTTGTAGGTGGGTACACCTTCGGCAAGTCAATTGATACGGCTTCGGGACTCAACGGTACCAATCAGGCTCAGGACAACTATGATCTGAAGGCTGAACGCGGCCTTTCGGATTTCGACATCCGGCAACGCTTCGTCTTCTCGAGCAACTGGGAACTTCCCTTCGGTGCCAGCCGCCGGTGGATGCGCGGGGGGGCCGCAGCCCGAGTGTTCGGCCATTGGGACCTCTCGAACATCCTCACCCTTCAATCCGGGCAGCCTCTCACCGCCATACTGGCTACCGCGCTCAGTGGCACCGACTCAAACGGCACTGACCGACCCGATTTGATCGTCAATCCCAACTTGCCCGCCGGCCAACGCATCCCTTCCCGGTGGTTCAATACGGATGCGTTCGTTGCTCCGCCTATTTTCTATGACAACCTCGGAGCATTCAGCATCCCCGGCAACGAAGGCCGCAACGTTATTACGGGCCCTGGACTGGCATCTTGGGACATGAGTCTTCAGCGCCAAACGCGATTGAGTGAACGGCTTAACCTGGTGTTTCGCTCCGATTTCTTCAATCTGACCAACCACCCTAACTTCGACCGGCCTGGCCTCATCTTTGGGACTTCGAACTTTGGGAACATCAGTTCTGCAGAGAATTCCCGCCAGATTCAGTTCTCCTTGCGTTTGAACTGGTAGCTGACAAGAAGACGTCGTCCCGAATCCATAGACGTCCGCTCAGCCATGCTTCCGCCGGGTACGCCATCATCAAGTCACTGCTGCGGAGCGCTTGGCGGGTTCGCCTCCGAGGCCGCTGTGATCAAAACCAAAGCGAAGTCGAAGTCCTTCGATTTTCCGCTTGTATTGGTTGCGTGAAGGCGCATTCGATGATCGTGGATGATGAAGGCGACTTTCTGGCCAAGGGCCAGAAGGTCGGCTTTCTTCCCTGTCTTCTGTTGGATGTGGTACTCGGTCGAGCCTGAGCGCAGGACGTACTCGCGGCAGTCCAGTTCGCCGGACTTCGCGAGATGCCCGCCGCAAGGGACCGAGTTCATGGCGACAATGGTCGCCGTCTGGATGGCTTCTTTGGCTTGTGCAGGAGCCGACAGGAGAGTGGCACCGACCACAACAATGAGAACGAACGCAGTTTTCATAGCTCAGCCTCCGCTTTGACCCCTTCCCACTTCGATGCAGGTGACGCTCCGCGCCGGAGCCAACGGCCAAATCAGGGTCTGCCAGCCTTGTATCACGCGTTTCGCGGCGTGTCAACCGGTCCCCTGCGGCGGCGTGTTCGACACAGAAGTGACGCTTCGGTAATTGCGTGGTCTGGAGCACGTTTCCGAGCGTACTAAGTGTGCTAAGAAAAGGCCCCGCGGGGGGCAAAGCCGATCCTGCCCTGCTGCTGCCGCCCAAAGCTTTCACAAATATGTCATGCACCTGCGGCAGGCCTCCTGCTCTTACGTCGCGCTCCTCCGCACTACGCTTGCTGGACAATGTGACCACAATTGTGGTACACTTTGACCGTATGCTCGACCTGCGTTCCAAGGCGCGGCAGCGGCTACTGGCCTATTACTTTACCAACCCCGCCGCGCGCCACCATTTGCGGGACTTGGCAGATCGCCTGAGCATTTACCCCTCCAACCTATCGCGAGAATTGCGGCGTTTAGAGCGCGATGGAGTTTTTCGGTCGGAAGTGAATGGCCGCCAAAAGCATTTTCGGCTCAATAGGGAGTATCCCCTATTCAGAGAGGTCCGTGGCATCGTTGCGAAAACTATTGGTGCGGTGCCTTTGATTGCACAGTCCATCAAGACAATCGAGGGCGTCGAGGAAGCCTATCTCTACGGGCCGTTCGCGCGAAACCAGCAGGACGCTGCCAGCGACATCGATGTGCTGGTGATCGGAACCCCGCGTGGCGAAGCTTTGGCGGAAGCCAAGCGGAAGCTTGAGCGGCAACTCAGGCGGGAAGTCAATTACACGCTCTTATCGCGAAAGGAATTCGAGTCGCGTCGCACTCAAAACGACGCTTTCCTGGAGAGTGCCTGGCACAGTAGGCGCGTTTCGCTTGTCTCTCCACGTGAAAAAGCCCAAGCCGCGCAAGGTTCACTGGGCGTAAATCGGGCCCTTCCCCGCGAGCGCCGACAGATGGCTGGCCTCAGCGCATAAAATTCCCTAATGTGGTAGCACGAATCTTGAAATCGTGTTATCCTTCCCATCTCCATCCGTCGGGATGGAAATTCATTAGTGCCCCCTAACGCTTTCTGTCGAGCCAGGGCATCGCTAAAAGGAGTAAAAGTCTCCGTGAGGATTCTCCGATGCTTTTGTCATTACCAAACCATCGCATCGCCATCCTTGCCCTCCCCAAAGTTCGTGTGCTTGATCGCCTGGGTGACGGCGAACCTCCTTGCCGCCGGCCCCGCCGGGGGGATCTCCGGCTTGGTCACTGACCCCCAGAGGGCTGCGGTAGCGCACGTGCAAGTCAAAGTCAACGCGAAGAAGAACTCGACTGTGTGCGAAACCACTTCCGACGCACAAGGATACTTTTCTTGCCCCTCCGTCGGCACGGGGGAGTTTAGCGTAACCGCCACGGCGCCGGCATTCAGTCCGGTTACGGTGACCGTCCGAGTGGAAGTGGAGGTGCGGGTTGAGGCCGATTTGCAGTTTCGCGAACTGGCCTCGCAAAAGCAAGCGAGCACGGTGACGGCCACCTCCGGTGCAAAAACGATTAAGGTTACTCCACTCTTGGTTGCCGTGCAGGAGAAGACGCCGGTCGCCACCAGTGATAAGGCTTATCCGCCTCAGCTATCAGGGACTGTCGTTGATTCGTCTGGCGCTGTGATTGCCGGGGCTACCGTACAGGTTCGAAGCGCGAACGGTACTGCACAAATGACGACACGGTCGGACGCGAACGGCTCCTTCGTTATTTCTGGAGTCTCCCCAGGTAATTATCAACTCGTCGTATCTAATCCCGGTTTTGAAACCAAAGAAACGCCCGTCACCATAGGGACCACCGAGGCGCCGGCCCCGCTGCGCATCTCTCTGGCTGTGAGCGCCGTGAGCAGCACCATAACCGTGAATGGCCGGGCGGATGACCTTGTCGGCATTGCCGTTTCCGCCAACCAGGGAACGGTAGGCGCACCGGAAATCCAGGATCGTCCGCTTCTTCGTGCGGGAGAAGTTATGGAGACGATACCCGGTCTGATCATCACTCAACACGCCGGCGGCGGCAAGGCCAACCAATATTTTTTGCGCGGCTTCAATCTCGACCACGGCACAGATTTCGCCACTTTCCTCGACGGTATGCCGCTTAACCTGCCGTCACACGCGCACGGCGAAGGGTACTCGGACATGAACACCGTCATCGGCGAGTTTGTGCAGCGGGTGAATTTCCAGAAAGGTCCTTATACCGCTGATGTCGGCAACTATGGCTCGGCTGGAAATGCCGATCTGGAGTTTTTCAAGATGCTGCCCGAGGACTTCTTCAATTTTGAAGGCGGCATGCTTGGCTATGGCCGGTTCGCTTTCGGCGCATCGCAAAAGCTTGGCTCGGGCAATTTGCTGGAGGGCGGGGAAGTGTATCACGATGACGGCCCCTGGAACCGTCCGGATAAATATAACAAATTCAATGGCCTTGTAATCTACAGCTGGGGCGGAGACGCCAATGGTTTCAGCATCACCGGCCGCGGTTACGAAGGAACATGGCACTCCAGCGATCAAATCGCCGAAAACGCCGTGCCCCTCGTGGGTTTCTTCGGCACCCTGAACCCGGCGGACGGTGGCAATTCCGGGCGTTATAGTTTGCAGGGTAATTGGCATCACACCGGCGCAAATTCCGTGACGAACGTGACGGCCTACGGGTTTTATTATGATATGGATTTATTCTCCGACTTCACTTACTACCTGTATGACCCCATTAAGGGCGACCAGTTCGAACAACACGACACGCGCTGGGTGGGTGGATTCGACGCAAGCCACACGATTTTCAGCCAATGGTGGGGCCGCAAGGCGGAAACCACGTTCGGCGTGCAGCTCCGCAACGATTGGATCAGCAACGGCCTTTACCGGTCGGAAAATCGCGTGCGCGTGGACAAGGAAGATGTTCTCGCCCCCTATCCCAGCGAGCCCAACGGTTTTTTGCCCGCGGACACGGATGTGAATAAATTTACGGACACGCTAGGAAGTTTCTATGTGGAAAATAAAATCCAGTGGGCGAACAAATTCCGCTCGGTCCTGGCCCTGCGCGGCGACGAGGACAAAGGTGTCCTCACCAGCTTTTCCGACCCCCGCAATTCCGGCTCGGTCACCAAGTTCCTGCCCAGCCCCAAAGCAGGTTTGATTTTCGGCCCGTGGTCCAATACGGAGCTCTACGCACAGGGCGGATTCAGTTTCCACAGCAACGACGTGCGTGGCGCAACGCAAAACTATGAACCGGTTTCGCCGGACTATCCTTACCCCAATACGCCCTGCGCAAAAATTCCCCTTCTGATCCAAACCAAAGGTGCGGAAGCCGGCGTGCGCACTCTGGCCGTCCCACATCTGCAAAGCACCCTTTCGCTCTGGTATCTCCACAGTAATTCCGAACTGGAGCAGGATGGCGACACCGGAGGCACGGTTCCCTCAGAACAGTCGAGCAACCGCTATGGCGTTGAATGGGCGAACTTCTACACGCCACGGCAGCATTTGGCTTTTGATTTTGACATGGCGGACTCCCGCGCCCGTTTTACTGAATTAGACCCCGCTGATGCGACGTACATCACCGGGAATGGCCAGCTTTGCGCAGCAAACTCGGATTGCTATGGGCTGGTGTGGATCGGGGGCGGCAATTTTGAGCAAGGTCCGGGTGGCAGGTGGGTGCCCGAAGCGGTTGGGTTGGTGATTTCATCGGGCATCACACTGCACGATCTCAAAGGCTTTTCGGCGAGTTTGTGCCTGCGCGACTTTGGCCCGCGCTATTTGACGTCTGACGCGATTTATCGCTCAAAGACGACGACGTTGCTCAATGCAGAGGTCGGTCGTAAAATTAACAACACATTTCGCGTTTCGTTCGAATTCTTGAATCTCCTTAACTGCCGCGATCACGACATTGACTACGCCTATGTCTCGCAAATAACGCCAACAGCCGCGCCGGCATTCACAGGCGTTTTCCACCCCGTCGAACCGTTTCAGGCGCGAATCAAGATAGAAGTAACTCCTTTCCATCGTTGATTCCACCTACGAATCGTCGCATGTTCGTCCGCATCAATCTCCATGGGGGTTTGAACGCTATGAGCGCAGACTTTGTGCCGTTCAAAGCCTGCGGTTCTTAATATGGTAAACATCCAATTCTTGTGAGCATGACAAATCTTTCCGGTAACCACCCCGGCGCCCTGCGCCCGGAGCCGTGGGAGTCGACCCAGTAACAAAATTGGTTCCCGCCAACCCGGTCAATGAGGTGGTGGGCGTTCGCATTCCTTCGTATGCCAGCGTGTACTTCACCTATCACTTTGGTTGACACTGACGCACGAGGCGCGGCATGGGTCGGGCCGGGCTCAGAACGGGACGCTCATCCCCACATAGAATGACCGCCCGGGGCAGGTGGCGCCGGAGGCTCCGAGATTGATCGGCGACCTTTCCTGGACGTATCAAAAGCTGCCCTTCCATTTGCAGGCAAAAGGCGAATTTGAGTACGTGGGAAGGAAGGTGGTTGGGAATGGATGCGATAAAAGCGACCCCAAAGACCTGACGTCCTACTGCCTGGGGGTGCCGCACAAGGAGTTCCGGCTGGCGCTGGCGCGACCATTCCTTGAGGGGAGGATCAGCGTCGGCCACAACATGATGATTGCCAGCGGCTACACCGGGCAAACCACGGAAAACTTCGCGTCGAACTATCAACCTGGGTACGTAGGTCCTTTGCCGGTTCCCGAGAACCCAATCGCGGAGGTCGTTGGAGTACGCATACCTTCGTACGCGAGCGTCAGCTTTACCTACAGGTTTGGTCACTGAGGTGGCGCAGTGACTACGTCCCGAACGAAACAGTTGTCGGGTATAATGACTACTGGGGGCTTCACGCTGCTGACAGAACCGTAGGCGCATTAGATCGCTGGAGTGCTGAGTTGCTGGGGTCGGGTATTGATCTTCGGCACGCCTGCCGAAGATCTGCTACCCCGAGGGGATGACCTGGAGGTCATTCTGATGGGCGCTGTGGGCTGCTTGGAGAAACCCCTCGCCCCTGTGGATTCGCTGCGGTTCATCGGTGAGTAGCAAGATGATTGATCGGGTCACCGCGAAGCTTGGCCGCAAGCCTTACGAGGTGCTGGTGGCTTTCAAGTGAGCCGCCTCCTGGAGGGGGCGCAGGCGATCGTCGGCGATACGCTGGCGGCAGCGCCGGAACCAAAGGAGAAATCATGAGCGAACAAACCGGCTTCATCAATCCCACATACGGTCTGTTACCGAGGGAAATCGAGGGGTTTGATTCCCTGGCCGAGCTGGCCCTGAATCTGCGCTGGTCATGGAATCATGCCACTGACGAAGTGTGGTGGCAGCTTGATCCCAAACTGTGGGAGATAACGCGTAACCCCTGGCTCGTCCTCCAAACGGTCTCGCGCGACCGGCTCAAGCGCATGTTGGCCGACCCCACTTTTCGCAAAGACCTTGATGGCTGGGTGCAGGTCCGGCGGAAAGTGCTGGAGTCGCCCGCGTGGTTTCAGCAGAATCATGCGCAGAGCCCCCTGACCTGCGCCGCGTATTTCAGCATGGAATTCATGTTGAGCGAAGCTTTGCCCATATACTCGGGCGGGCTTGGTAATGTGGCCGGCGATCAACTTAAAGCCGCCAGCGATCTGGGTGTGCCGGTGGTCGGCGTAGGCCTGCTCTACCAGCAGGGCTATTTTCGCCAGGAGATCGACAAGGACGGCTCGCAGCAGGCCCTCTTCCCGTATAACGATCCTGGACAATTGCCGATCGCGCCATTGCGCCAACCCAACGGGGAGTGGTTACGGTTGGAGATCGCATTGCCGGGATACTCGGTCTGGCTGCGCGCCTGGCAGGTCCTGGTGGGCAGGGTAAAGCTCTACTTACTGGACAGCAATGATGCGGCGAACCTCCCTATTGATCGGGGGATTACCAGCGAACTCTACGGGGGCGGGCTGGATTTGCGCCTCGAGCAGGAACTGGTCCTCGGGATCGGCGGATGGCGGTTGCTCCGCGCGCTCGGGATCCAACCCGAGGTCTGCCACCTGAATGAAGGGCACGCGGCGTTCGCCGTCCTGGAACGTGCCCGCAACTTCATGCAAGAAACCGGGCAGCCCTTCGAAGTTGCACTGGCGGTTACCCGAGCGGGTAATCTCTTCACCACCCACACGGCCGTGGCTGCTGGCTTTGACCTTTTCCCTCCCGGCCTTGTCGAGGAACACCTTAGGGGGTACGTCGAAAAGGAGCTCGGCATTGCGTTTCACGATTTCCTGGCTCTGGGCCGCCAGAATCCGGCCGACTCGTCGGAGCCTTTTAACATGGCGAATCTAGCCATCCGCGGGAGCGGCGCAGTGAATGGTGTAAGCCGCTTGCACGGGAAAGTGAGCCGGCGCCTCTTTCTGCCTCTGTTTCCGCGCTGGCCGGAGGACGAAATCCCCATCGGACACGTGACCAACGGAGTCCACATGCCCACCTGGGACTCGGCTCTAGCTGATGACCTTTGGACAGAAGCGTGTGGAAAAGGTCGCTGGCTGGGGACGACGAAAGGCCTGGATCAGGACATTCGCCAGATTTCCGACGCTAAGCTTTGGCAATTTCGGACCGAGGCCACCAAGTCTTTTGTGGAGTATGTTCGCCAACGATTGACGCTTGACATGGAGACAAGACACGCGCCGACCGAGGAGGTCGAAGCCGCAAAGCATCTGTTTGATCCCAACGCCCTTACGCTGGGCTTTGCACGCCGCTTTGCGACCTACAAAAGGCCGAACTTGCTGCTCCATGACCCGCAGCGGCTGCTTCGTCTGTTAAGCAATCCACAGCGCCCGGTGCAACTCATCATCGCCGGCAAGGCACATCCTGCGGACCAGGCTGGACAGGCCTTGATTCGGGATTGGATGCATTTCATCTGGCAGCCCGAGGCGCGTCCTCATGTGATCTTCCTCAGTGACTATGACATGCTCTTGACCGAGCAACTGGTGCAGGGTGTGGACGTGTGGATCAATACGCCGCGGCGGCCTTGGGAAGCATGCGGGACGAGCGGCATGAAGGTGCTGGTTAATGGAGGCATCAATCTCTCGGAATTGGACGGCTGGTGGGCGGAGGCCTACACGCCGGAAGTCGGCTGGGCGTTGGGGGACGGCCGGGAGCATGGCGACGATCCCGCTTGGGACGCTGTCGAAGCCGACGCGCTGTACGGCCTGCTCGAGCGGGAAGTGATTCCGGAGTTTTATGCCCGAGACGCGAGCGGCATTCCCACCGCCTGGGTCAAGCGCATGCGGGAAAGCATGGCCAGCTTGACACCGCGCTTTTCCGCCAGCCGCGCGGTGGGCGAATACACCGAGCACCACTACCTTCCGGCTGCGGCAACCTATCTCCAGCGCGCGGCCAATAAAGGCGCCGTGGGCAGGAACATGGTCAATTGGGAACTTACGCTGAAGGAGAAATGGGCCACGCTGTGCTTTGGCAACGTGAAGGTGCAGGCTAATGCGGCCCAGCACATCTTCGAGGTTGAGGTGTATCTCAATGACCTCGATCCGAACCTCGTGCGAGTCGAGCTGTGCGCCGACGGAATCAACGGCGGCGCTCCGGTGCGGCAGGAGATGAAGGGCGTTCGCCACCCGGCCGCGGCCTCGGGCCTCTACATTTACAGCGCGGCTGTGTCTGCGGCCCGCCCGCCGGCGGACTATACGGCGCGAGTGGTACCGCACTGCGAGGGGGTTGCGATCCCACTGGAAGACGCAGGAATCCTGTGGCAGCGATGATCCAGTCGACGGAAGGAAAGAAAATGAAGAAGGCGACTGCAATCACCTGCGTATTTCTGGATGTCGGCGGTGTCCTGCTCACCAACGGGTGGGATCATCATGCCCGCAAACGGGCGGCGACGAACTTCAAGCTGGACTTGGCCGAGATGGAGGATCGGCATCACCTGACCTTCGACACCTACGAGGAGGGAAAGCTCACGCTGGAGGAGTATTTAGGCCGGGTGGTCTTCTATCAAAAGCGGCCGTTCACCCGTGCACAGTTTCGGCGCTTCATGTTCGCGCAATCGAAACCTTACCTCAAGATGATCGAGCTGGCCGCTCAGCTCAAGCTCCGGCATGGGCTGAAGATCGTCGTGGTCAGCAATGAAGGGCGCGAACTGAATGCGTATCGGATTCGCAAGTTCAAGCTGGACGGGTTTGTGGATTCTTTTATTTCCTCCTGCTTCGTCCACGTTCGCAAGCCCGACCCGGACATCTTTCGGCTGGCGCTGGACATCGCCCAGGCGCCAGTCCGGCAGGTCGTCTATATCGAAAACACCCCGATGTTCGTCCAAATTGCGGAAGGTTTGGGGATTCGAAGTATTCTTCACACGGATTACAAGTCCACGTGCGCGAAACTAGCTTCGCTTGGATTAGAGAATGACGAAGCAGTCATCCATGAAACCGCCTAACCTACGCATCCCGACGATCAATGGCCGCTCGTCGAGGGCGCTGTTGGAGTCCGGCGACTCGCCCCGGCGGAAGGTCAGCTACCGGCCCATGTCCTCACGCGTACGTACGGGCTTTTCAGGGTGGTCGTCCGCATCCTCGACACCCTCCACCACCTCGGCCTCATATGCCTGATCCGCCTCGGCGAGTTCTTCAACGCTCTCCTCGTCAGCCTCAGCTATTTGCGAAAGCCCCTGGTCATCGCCCGATTGCCCGGCGCTATCAGAGCCTCCTTGCTTCACATCGCTTTCAAGTTCATCGATAGGAACGTCCTCGTTCCGCAATTTACGTTTCGCCATAAACACCTCCCCGGAGCGCCACCACTGAGTGCCGAGCAGTGGCTACTTATTAGATGAAACTCGCCAACATTCGGGTGGGGCGTCTTGGCCAAAACGCCTCACTTTAGTCGGGCGGGATTCTTCACCGTCGCTCGATGAAACTGGGCATCACACTTTTCGTTTGCGCGATCGACCCTTCAGTGTTCTGACGCTTCGCAACAGGCGTTTCTCGCCCCTGCTTGCGGAGAGCTGTTTCGTCTTCGAAACCAGCTTCTGAGACTCCTGAACGGTTTCCGCTTCCTTTGCATTCGCGAGCGCAGTGATCTCTCGTCTTTCACCTGTGTCTGCCATTTCCTTATAGTCTCTCATTTCTGCCATGCAAGAGGTTCAGTTTTGCAAAGACCCGCCACCCTTACATGTCCAGCTCATTTGGCGCCGCTTAGTGACTCAAGACGGAATATAACATGAACGGTCCCTCCGGCCCGTGATTATTCCCACCCTTCCAAAACCTCAATCTGTTTTCTAATTGAGACATCTAATATACGGAGGCTGCATACTCTGGACGAGCTCGCTCTGTTTTGCCACCCGGTCAAGAAGCAGATGCGCGCGTTCTCGGTCCTGACTGAAAAAAGGAGCCTTGAACCGTGAAGGCAAGCAATGTTTCCCAGGAGCTGCTTCACGGGATCGGTGGATGGCGACTGCTTGATGCGCTCGGCGCCCGTCCGGAAGTCTGTCACCTAAATAGTTGTTATACTGTAAAGCTAGCCGCATTAAAGAACACCACTCACAAAGGAACATATCATGCGTAAGTAAGGAACTGGCCAAACTGAAGGAGCTGATGGAGGACCGGTGAGTAGCGGCATGTCATTATTTTGGCGGACGCCTTTGGCACCGTTAAAGTCAAACGATAGACAGAAGGAGTGAACTCATGGGAAAAAACAAAGCGAACATAACAAATGAGCCTTTGTCGCCCGATCTATTGCGAAAGATGAACGCTTATTGGCGCGCCGCGAACTACCTCTCGGTCGGCCAGATTTATCTCTACGACAATCCGCTGCTGAAGCGGCCGCTGACGCTCGCAGATGTGAAGCACATGCTGCTGGGACATTGGGGCACGACCCCGGGGCAGAACTTCATTTACGTGCACTTGAACCGGGTCATCAAGAAATACGACCTCGACATGATCTACGTCTCCGGCCCCGGTCACGGCGGCCCGGCCGTCGTGGGCAACACTTATCTCGAGGGCACTTACAGCGAGATCTATCCCAATATCAGCCAGGATGAGGCCGGGCTGCGGAAGCTCTTTATTCAGTTTTCGTTTCCCGGAGGGATTCCCAGCCACGCATCGCCGGAGTGTCCGGGCTCGATCCACGAGGGCGGCGAGCTGGGCTATTCGCTCAGCCATTCTTTCGGGGCGGTGTTCGACAATCCCAATCTCGTCGTCGCCTGCGTCGTGGGCGATGGTGAGGCGGAAACAGGACCGCTGGCCACGGCGTGGCAGTCCAACAAGTTTCTCAACCCCATTACCGACGGCGCCGTGCTGCCGATCCTGCACCTAAATGGGTACAAGATCAGCAACCCGACCGTGCTGGCCCGCATCGAGCACAAGGAATTGGAGCAATTTCTACGCGGCTGCGGCTGGACGCCCCACTTTGTGGAAGGTGATGAGCCGGAAGAGATGCATCAACTCATGGCGAGCACTTTGGACAAGGCCATCGAGGGCATTCGGCGAATCCAACGCAATGCACGGAACAAGAACGACGCCACTCGGCCACGTTGGCCCATGATCGTCCTGAAGACACCCAAGGGCTGGACGGGGCCGAAGGTTGTCGATGGTCTGCAAGTTGAAGGCACCTTCCGTTCGCACCAGGTGCCGCTCTCCGACCCGGCCACCCATCCCGAACACCTCAAGCAGTTGGAAGACTGGCTGAGGAGCTACCAGCCGGAGGAACTCTTCGATGAGCAGGGCCGCCTGAAACCGGAACTGGCCGAACTTGCGCCCAAGGGGGAACGACGCATGGGCGCAAATCCCCACGCCAACGGCGGCATGCTGCTGCGCGAACTGCGGATGCCGGATTTCCGCGACTACGCGCAGGCCGTGCCCTCACCGGGGGCGCCCGGCATCGGCGACACGCATGTGCTTGGGCGTTTCCTGCGCGATGTGGTGAAGCTAAACAACGAGCAGCGGAATTTCCGGGTCTTTGGCCCTGATGAGACGCTCTCCAACGGCTTGGAAGCCCTCTTTGAAGTGACCGAACGCCAGTGGGACGCCGCGACCGTGCCGAACGACGAGTTTCTCGCCCCCACGGGGCGTGTGATGGAAATGCTCAGCGAGCACCAATGCGAGGGCTGGCTCGAGGGCTACCTGCTCACCGGGCGGCATGGGCTCTTCAATTGCTACGAGGCGTTCATCCACATCATCGATTCGATGTTCAACCAGCACGCCAAGTGGCTGAAGGTCACATCGCAACTGCCGTGGCGGCGAAAGATCTCCTCGTTAAACTACCTGCTGTCCTCGCATGTCTGGCGCCAGGATCACAACGGCTTCAGCCACCAGGATCCCGGTTTCATCGACCACGTCGCGAACAAGAAGGCTGGGATCGTGCGCGTTTACCTTCCCCCGGATGCCAACTGCTTGCTCTCGGTGATGGACCACTGCCTGCGCAGCCGCCATTACGTCAATCTCGTGATCGCGGGCAAACACCCGGCCCCGCAGTGGCTGACGATGGACGCTGCCATCAAGCACTGCACCGAGGGCATCAGCATCTGGCAGTGGGCTAGCAATGATCAGGGCGTTGCACCCGACGTGGTCATGGCCTGCTGCGGTGACGTGCCCACGCTGGAGACGCTCGCCGCCGTCTCCTTGATGCGTGAGCATCTGCCCGAGCTGAAAATCCGGGTAGTCAACGTCGTCGACCTCATGAAGCTTCAGCCGCAAACCGAGCACCCGCACGGATTGAGCGACATGGATTTCGACGAGCTCTTCACCAAGGACAAGCCGGTCATCTTCGCCTTCCACGGCTACCCGTGGATGATCCACCGGCTGACCTACCGCCGCACCAACCACGATAACATCCACGTCCGCGGCTATAAGGAAGAGGGCACCATCACCACGCCCTTCGACATGACGGTGCTGAACGATTTGGACCGCTTCCACCTCGTGATGGATACCATCGACCGCCTGCCGCAGACCGGCGAAAAGGGCATCTACCTGAAGCAGCAGCTGAAGGACAAGCTGATCGAGCACAAGCAATACATCGACAAAAACGGCCAGGACCTGCCGGAAATTCGGAACTGGAAGTGGAGCAACCCCCGATAAATGCGCAGGAACTTATAAACACCGCGAGGAGGCTGGTCGCCGGCGACAAGAGCCTGCTGGCGATGGATGAAAGTAATCCAACCTGCAACAAATGCGGGGCGGCGCAGACAGCGCGTCTTGGTGCCTGCGGCCTCCCGGGCCGAAGTGGAATCCTCCAGCAGTGAATCACGACATCCGATGCTTGCGCCCAGCACCCGCAATGCGCACAGGAGCCCTTGGGAGATTTTAGTCTGTTTCCCGGACCACTTCGCAGTTGATCCAGCACGGCGAAGTTTTGCCGCAGACAGCACTCCTGGGAACTGTTCCGTTACTTGAACTGTCCCGGACAGTCCGGTAGCGTCCTAAATGTGCGTTGCCAGCTTCCATTTTCCAGTTTCCGGTCTCCGAATCGTACTTATTTGCACCTATTTTTCGCTTTGATTGGGTTTTTGGGCATTGAAAAACCAGTTCGTTTTTTGCTCCTAAAAACGCTAACTCCTTTGCTTTAAATACATTCTTAGGTTCGTTCCCACGATTTAGTATCTTTTTTCGGTTTCCTGCGCATTTTCTCTGGCGCCCTGCCCTTTTCTGAACCCCTTCCCCTACTCCCCGGCCTGTTTCCCCACTGGACCATTCGCATAGGCTACCATAATTCAGGCCGGATGTCAAGAGCGAAGTGCGGGCGTCAGGTGTCGGGCGCGAGGGTTACCTGGCAGGGGGTGGGCGCTGGGGGCCAAGGGATGGTTTTGACCCACCGACACACATCTAGGACACCACCGACAGTCCGGTAGTGTCTCAGTTTGGTGTAGAGGCGGCTTCACGCCGCCATTTGGCGAGGCAAACTCGCCGCTACATCCTCAAACTGAGACACTACCGACAGTCCTATTGCGTTGACTTAGCTGCAAACGCAGCCTAAGATGGCCACCAGAGGCGGGACCCTCACCATGGTTGGCAAGACCATTTCTCACTATCGCGTTCTGGAGAAGCTGGGCGGCGGGGGCATGGGCGTGGTCTACAAAGCCCAAGACACCAAGCTCAAGCGCACCGTCGCCTTGAAGTTCCTGCCTGAAGAACTCTCTAAGGACCGCCAAGCCCTGGAACGATTCCGGCGCGAAGCCCAGGCTGCCTCCGCGCTCAATCATCCCAACATCTGCACTATTCACGCTATTGAGGAGCACGAGGGCCAGCCCTTCATTGACATGGAGTATCTGGAGGGGCAGACCCTGGAGCAGCGGCTGGCTGTAGCGGGGGTCTATGACCCCCGAGCCGCCGGTCATAGACCGGCGCTACAGATTGACGAACTGCTGGACCTCGCCATCCAGATTGCCGATGCGCTGGACGCGGCCCACTCGAAGGGGATCATCCATCGGGACATCAAGCCAGCGAACATATTCGTGATCCCGCGAGGCGGAATGGTCCAGGCGAAGATTCTGGACTTCGGTTTGGCCAAGCTGGCGCGGGGAAAACGGGGGATGGGGAAAGAAACCCTGCAAGAGGTCCCGACCGCGACTTACGGAACCGCAGAGGAGCAATTAACCAGCCCGGGCGAGGTGATGGGAACGGTGGCTTACATGTCGCCGGAGCAGGCGCGGGGCGAGGAACTCGACGCACGGACAGACTTGTTCAGCTTCGGCGCGGTGCTCTACGAAATGGCAACGGGTAGGCAGCCCTTCACGGGGAACACTCCCCCGATGATTTTCACGGCCATCCTCACCCAGGCCCCGACCCCACCGGTGCGGCTGAATCCCGACTGTCCTGCCGAGTTGGAACGCATCATCAACAAGGCGCTGGAGAAGGACCGCGATTTGCGCTGTCAGAGCGCCGCCGAGCTATGCGCCGACCTGAAGCGCCTGAAGCGCGACACGGAATCCGGGTGGAGCGCGGGCGTCTCGCCCGCTGTAGGGGCGGTTCGCGAACCGCCCCTACGAAAGCGCTGGAAGGTGCTCGTTCCCGCTGTTCTGATACTTGTCGCTGCTGCCATCGGGGGGACGCTCTACTTCCGCTCACGCCAGGCCATGGCCCGCCTGACCGACAAAGACACCATTGTCCTCTCCGATTTTGATAACAAGACGGGCGATGCGGTATTCGACGACACGCTGAAGCAGGGGCTCTCGGTACAGCTTGAGCAATCCCCCTTTCTCGCCCTGGTTTCCGACCGCAAGGTGAACGAGACATTGAAACTGATGGGCCGTCAGGCCGGTGACCGGTTGACGCCGGAGGTCACCCACGAGGTCTGCCAGCGCACGGGGAGCAAGGCCATGCTGACGGGGTCGATTGCGGGGCTGGGCAGCCAGTACGTGATTGGCCTGAAGGCGGTGAACTGCAACACGGGGGACGTGCTGGCGGAGGCGCAGGAGCAGGCGGCGGGCAAGGAAGCGGTGCTCAAGGCTCTGGACGCTGCGGCGGTGAGTTTGCGGAGCAAACTGGGCGAGTCGCTCAACTCGGTGGAGAAATACGCCACGCCGGTGGCGGAAGCGACCACGCCATCCCTGGAGGCGCTGAAAGCCTACAGCCTGGGACTAAAGACCTACTATGCGAAAGGGGACACCGCCGCGCTGCCCTTTTTCAAACGGGCGGTGGACCTTGACCCGAATTTTGCCATGGCCTACTCCTGGATTGCGGGAGTTTACTTCGACCTCAACGAAATAGGGCGAGGGGCAGACTATGCGCGCAAGGCTTACGAGCTGCGGGAGAAGGTAAGCGAGCGGGAGCGGTTCAACATCGAGGGATTCTGCTACGCAACGGCAACCGGTGAACTGGAGAAGGCGGCGCAGACTTTTGAACTGTGGCAGCAGACCTACCCAAGAGACGCCATGGCTTACACTGAACTGGGATTCGCTTCCGCCACCCTGGGAAACTGGGAAAAGGCATTGGAGGAATGGCGAGAGGCGCTGCGCTTGGAGCCAAATAATGGGCTCAACTATTATCTCCTCAGCCTCGCCTACATGAGCTTCAACCGGCTGGACGAGGCGGAGGCGGTGTACAAGCAGGCGGAGGAGCGCAAGCTGGAGGGCCAGTTTCTGCTCCAGAGCCGCTACTGGTTGGCTTTTCTGAAGGGCGATGCGGCGCGGATGGCGCAGTTGGTCTCAGCCGCCATGGGCAAGCCGGGGTCGGAAGACCTGTTGCTGGCCATGCAAGCGGACACGGAAGGCTGGTACGGCAAGCTGAAGAAAGCCCACGAGCTGACCGGGCGGGCGATGGATTCAGCCCAGCACAACGACGCCAAAGAGAGTGCCGCAGGCTATCAGGCAGAGGCCGCACTGCGCGAGGCGGAAGCGGGAAACCGGGAGCAGGCGCGTGCCGAGGCCAATGCGGCGTTGAAGCTGGCCCCCAACCGCGATGTGCGGGCGATAGCGGGGCTGGCCCTGGCGCGGGCAGGCGACACGGCAGGGGCGGAGAAGCTGGCGGCCGAACTCGACAAGGCCTTCCCGCTGGACACGCTGGTGCAGAGGTATTGGCTGCCCACCATCCGGGCGGGGGTCGCCCTGGAACGCAAAGACCCGAACCGGGCAATCGAACTATTGAAGGCGGCGAGCACTATCGAACTCAGCTCAATTACGGCCGCCCTGACTATATTCCTGTGCCCCGCTTATTTGCGCGGGGAAGCCTATCTGATGATGCACGACGGCAACGCAGCGGCAGCGGAATTCCAGAAGTTCATCGACCACCGAGGAGTGGTGATGAACTTCCCCTGGGGTGCGCTGGCCCGCCTCGGACTGGCACGCGCTTACGCCATGCAGGCGGGTCTCCCTGTAGCGGCGGTCTATGACTGCCGAAAAGAAGATGGCGCTCGCAGAGCGCCGCAACAGCCTGAGGGCCTCGCCAAAACCCGCGCCGCCTACCAAGATTTCCTCACCCTCTGGAAAGACGCCGACCCTGACATCCCCTTCCTGAAGGAAGCCAAGGCGGAATGCGCAAAGCTGAAATAATCCCCGAGCTCCGGCCCTCGCTTTCAGGACCTCCTGCGCCGCATGAACCTCCCGCCGTTACAACAGGTGCCGGGTGCCAGGTGCCAGGGATTCGAGGTGCGGAGTCAGGGGAAAGGCCGTAGCCAGAAGGCAGGCAGAGACAACGAGAATGGATGCCACGGCGGCGGTCCCCTTGCGGGAAGCCGCCCTGAATTTCTTTCCTGAGACCGTCCTTGATAGCAACGCTCTGGGCATCAGCTTAGCGAGCGTGCCAGACCACGCTTGGCTTGGCGGGTTGTGGCATGTCGGTTCGATTCCAGTCGCCGGAGCTTTCCGAGGCTGATGATTTTTACCTTGCGCTTGAGCGGTCCGTCACGCAGCACGCCGGTTTATCCCGGCACGCCAAACTGCACCACTACCGGAACTGCGCTTCATTTGAGTTTTTGGAGGCTATGGTGTATGGTCACCCAAACGGAGTGATTCTATGGGCAATAGGAAAACCAATCTGCTGACACGCCGCGAATTTGTTTCCACGGCGTCCGCATTCATGATAGTTCCACGCCATGTACTTGGAGGGCCGGGTTACGTTCCGCCCAGCGACCACATCACGCTGGCCGCGATTGGTATGGGACACCAAGGGTTCGAGGTCACGATGAATCTTCTGGCTCGCCCCGACGTCCAGGTCATAGCGGTCTGCGATTGTAACAAGAGCAGTAAGGACTACGTCGAGTACGACGACAATGCCGTCCTAAACTCGGCACGGAGGCTGCTGGGCCAAGGATACGAAAACTGGGGCGCGGATCTGGCGTCGCCGGGCGAGGCCCAACTCACTCACACCTTCCGGACGAGCGTGGGCATCGGCGGCCGCGAGCCGGCCAAGCGGCTGGTGGAAGCCTATTACGGTTCAAGAAAGGGTTCCGCCTCCGGTACGTATCAGGGCTGCACCGCGTACAGCGATTGGCGCGAACTCCTCGACAAGGAGAGGGACTTGGACGCCGTTTACGTTGCCACGCCCGACCACTGGCACGCCGCGCTCTCGCTTACGGCGATGCGCAAGCATAAGCACGTCCTGTGTCAGAAGCCCATGACGCGCACCATCGGCGATGCGCGCCGGATGGCCGCGACGGCCCGCGAGATGAAGGTGGCGACGTCGCTGACCGTCAACAATCCTTCCATCGAGCCTACGCGGATCATCTCGGAGTGGCTTGCCGACGGGGCCATCGGAACGGTGCGCGAGGTCCACAATTGGTCAAGCCGCCCCTTCTGGCCGCAGGGCGTCGGCCGGCCGGAAAACGCGGATCCGATCCCCGAAGGCCTCGATTGGGACATGTGGTTGGGGCCGGCGTCGGAGCGTCCCTTCAGCAAGGCGTATTTGCCCTTTGTCTGGCGAGGCTGGCATGACTTCGGCTGCGGCTCTTTCGGCGATATGGGCTGTTACAGCTTTGCCGGGGTGTTCAAGATTCTCAATCTCACTCCGCCCCTCTCGGTGGAGGCCAGTTCCAGCGAGGGCTGGGAGGAGACCTTCCCGAAAGCGTCCATGGTCCACCTGAATTTCCCCGCCAACGGCAACCGCCCGGGGTTGCGCATGTCGTGGTATGACGGAGGCCTGCGACCTCCACGTCCTGCAGGTCTTAAAGAAGGCGACCAGAAATTGTTCTCGGGCGGCGAGGAGAACGAGGGCATCATGTACGTCGGCGACAAAGGCATCCTGCTTGCCGGGTTTAATGGCAACGACCCTCGGGTTTACCCGGAATCCCCCAAATACCAGTACCAGGCGCCGCCCGAGCAGCCGGGCGCACAGCGGACCGACGCTGCCATCGAGCAATGGATCGCTGCATGCAAGGGAGGAACACAGGTCCCACTTGCCAATTTTGAACTCCAGAGTTCGGTGACCGAAGCCTTCCTGCTCGGTTGCATTGCGCAACGCTTCCCCGGGGAGCTGGTAGAATGGGATACAGCCAACATGCGAGTCACGAATTCTGAGAAACTCAACGGCTACGTTGATCCGCCGTATCGGAGTGCTTACAAGATTTGACGGCGTGCTGAAAAAATCCTCCGTGGAGACCTAGCGATAATAAGGAGGCGTATATGTCCGCAATTTCGAGAAGAGAGTTTTTCAAGAATGCGGCGACGAATGCCGCTGTAGCCGGGTTTTTGTCTTCAGGCGCACGGATGCTTCGTGCCAATCCGCTTGGCATGCCCATTGGGTGTCAGACGTGGCCTGTCAGGGCGATGATCGCCAAGGACTTTCCCGGCACAATCAAGCAGCTTGCCGAGGCGGGATTTCAGACGATCGAGCTGTGCTCGCCGGTGGGTTACGCCGACTCCGGCTTCGCTGGCATCGGCAAATACACAGGGGCCGAGCTACGGAGAATTTTGGGCGATTCGGGCGTCACCTGTGTGAGCTCTCACTTTGGCGTCGAGGAGCTTAGGGCAAATCAGGCGGACAGAATTGCCTGGGCAAAAGACCTCGGCCTGACGCAAATGATCGTGCCAAGCCTCGACGGGCCGCGGAACCCAACGATGGATGACGTGAAGCGGGCAGCCGACGAATACAATAGAATAGGCGAACAGGCAGCCAAGGCCGGCATCCAGCAGGGCCTTCACAATGAGGACTTTGAACTCTCGATGGTCGACGGCCAACGGACCTATGACTTATTGTTTAAACTTCTTGATCCGAAGCTGGTCAAGTTCCAGTTCCAGGTTTCCACGATCAGCCAAGGCTACGACGCAGCCGAGTACTTCACCAAGTACCCGGGTCGCTTCATTTCGATGCACGTGCAGGGCTGGTCAGCGAAAACCAGGAAAATAACCCCGGTGGGCCAGGGCACCCTCGACTGGAAGAAAATCTTTGCCGCGGCGAGAACAGGCGGCATAAAGAACTACTTCGTCGAGATGAGCCTAGAGATGATGAAGGCCAGCGTCCCCTACCTGCGCAACCTGCAGGTCTGATGCTGGTAGCCGCTGTCAGCACTCTTCCTGCGCCTGATGTTGCCACGGTCACGGCTCAGTGAAGTCGATCCTGACCGGCTTCTCACGGAACCAGTGCGTCTTAAAACCTAGGTAGATTATTCCGATAACAAACCAGACCCCGCCCGCGATTTTTGCCACGCTATTCAGGTTGAGCCAGATCCAGCCGCAAAATCCAAAGCCGAACAGCGGAAGAAGGACATCTCCGAGGAGGTTGATCTGGCGGCCGGCGGCGCGTTTGACGCCAAACTGCCAGAACGTTGAAAGATTAACTCCCATGAAGGCTATAAATGCGCCGAAATTTAGCAACTCCGCTGCGTTCTCGTAACCATGTCCGTTGATGGACAGAGCCACTCCGCCGCCGAAGGCGAGGATGCCAATGATCCAAATGTTGTAGTTCGGGTATTGCGCTTCGGATCCAGGTGCCCGAAGACGCTTCGCGGAAGAACGTGGTCGCGTCCCATACCAAAGAGCAAACGCGCTGCCCCTAGGCCCCCCGTGAGCGCGCTCCCTGCCGCCGCGAGGATGGTCACCGCCGTCATACCGAGGAACAGCCAGCGCCCGCCGACGCGCATGCAAACGTCCATGAATGCGCCCGTGATGTTGTCGAAGTGAAAGCTCGGCCACACGCGCTGGCCCAAATAGACCTCGATGCTGCTAAAAACGCCTGTAAACAGGCAGACCAGAACTGTGGCCAAGAGCACGTTGCGCTTGGGGTTTTTGACATCCTCGGCCAGCGTCGTCACGCCGTCAAACCCGATGTAGGTGAGCGCGGCCAGCGGCACGGCGCTGCGGATGAGCCGGTAGTCGAACGTTTTCGGATCGTAAAAAGGCAGCCAGGAAAAAATTCCATCCCAGCGATCGAGGTGGAAAAGGTAGCGGACGGCCAGGATCACAAATGCCGCGATGACCACCGACATCAGGGCGAGAAGCAGCTTGTTGGCCAAGGCGCTGGCCCGAATGCCGCGCAAGTTCATGAAGGTTATGGCTCCAAGAAACACCGCCATCAGGCCGTAGGTGGGAACCCAGTGAACCCATCCGTGAATCGTTTGCGCCACCCAGACCGCGTTAATGAGGGGTTGCAGCAGGTAATCGAGAAACATCGCCCAGCCCACCAGGAATCCCAGGTGGAGATTTAAACCACGGCCCACGTAGGTGTAAGCTGACCCGGCAGAGGGATACAGGGCTGCCATGCGTCCGTAACTGAATGCCGTGATCATCATGGCAAGCATGGCGATCAGGATGGTGTCCACAATGAAGCCGTGCGAGCGTTGTTGCACGACCCCGAAGAGCGGAACGGGGGCGATCGGCTGGATCAGCACGATGCCGTAAAAGATCAGGTCCCACAGAGAAAGCACGCGGCGCAAGCGCGGGGCGGCCGGGGAACCATTCGCCTG
>Ga0326727_10005618_pt1 | contig 35557 bp, 18 predicted proteins | sample MB2enrmetagenome_FD_207643 | JGI IMG/M metagenome (GOLD analysis project Ga0326727, IMG submission 207643) | Lab enriched peat soil microbial communities from McLean, Ithaca, NY, United States - MB29MY | ecosystem: Environmental > Terrestrial > Soil > Wetlands > Peat | place: USA: New York...
GCCCGTGAGTTTCCACCAGACCGATGACCACATCCATGCCCTGCTGATGCTTCATCCGGTAAGCGTCGTTGAGCATGTCATAGGTCTTGCCCACTCCGGGCGCGGCGCCGATGTAGACGCGGAGTCTGGCGGGTTCCTGCTGGCGTTCCAGTTTGATCTCTGCCACTGCTCAGCCCTCCTCGACGGGATAACGGACTTCGTTGACGGCCGCCACGGGAAGAGTGAAACGGAAGGTGGTTCCGTGTCCCATTCGGCTCTCGACGGCAATCTGGCCGCCCAACTGCTCAACCAGGCGGCGGACCAGGGCGAGGCCGAGGCCGGAGCCGCGCTCGGAGAAGGTGCTGAAGCGGTCGAAGATGGTTCCCAGCCGGTCGGCCTCGATGCCGCGTCCGGTATCGCGCACCGTGAACTGCACGGAATTCTGGACCTCCTCAGCGGCCAGCAGAATCTCACCCTCGGGCGGCGTGTAGCGCAAGGCATTGGACAGCAGGTTGTCCAGGATGGAGCGCACCGCGCGCCGGTCGGCCTGCACAAAGGAGAGATCTTCGTAGGCCGCAACATCGACACGGATGCGCTTCTGGGCCTCTTCGTCTAAGAAGCGGTCGCGGGCTTCGTTCAGTATCTGCAAGGGGCGCAGGCGTTCCATCGTGAACTGGCGGCGGCCTGCGTCCAGTTCGGCTACCTCGATCAGGTCGCCCATCAGATCATCGAGCTTCTCGCTCTCGCTGCCGGCCTCGGCCACCAGTTCCGCCTGCAAGGGGAGCAGCTCCCCGGCATATCCCTTGCCCAGGGCGTAAAGGCCGCGGCGCAACTGGAGCAGCGGGTCGCGCAGTTTGCGGCTGGCCACGCTGATGAACTGCGTCTTGAAGCGGTCAATATCCTGCAGGCTGGTGACGTCTTCAAGAGTGGTCACGGTGCCCAGCAGCCGCTTTTCAGCGTCGCGCATGGGGGTGGTGCGCAGGCGGTAGCTGCGCTCCTGGCTGCCGATGCGCAAGGGCAGCAGGGAGGCATCGCCCTCGTCGGCTATGGGCTTCTGCATGGAGACGGCATCACGGATGGCGCTTAAGATTTTGTCGCCGCCGGGCGTGCTGGCCAGCGCCATGCGGTCGGTGGCCGCTTCACCCAGCAGATCGGCGGCAGCCTGGTTCACCTTGAGCAGATGCCCCTTGCCGTCGGTCACGATGATGGGCTCGAAGATGGATTGCAGCACGGCGTCGGAGAGTTGAAACTCCATTTGGCGGCGCCCGGCCTCGGATTCCCCCAGCTCGCGCAGCCGGACGGCGATGCGGTTCAGCTCAGCGGCAATCACGCCGAAGCTGTCGCGGCTGCTCCACTCCACGCGATGCTTGAGGTTGCCCTCGGCGATGCGGCGGGCGTCGCGGGCCAGCAGGCGGATGGGACGCAGCACAATGAAGACGGTTGCCACGGCGACCAGCGCCGCGGCCGCCACAAACAGGTACGCGAACCGGAGCTGTCCCGTCGCCGCCAGTGCGTTATGCGTGGCCGCCACCAGCCCGGCAATGAGGCCGACCATGAGCGCGCAGCCGAGAATCAGTCGCTGGGACAGGTTGAGCATGAGCCGGTCTCCATGCTGAAAATACGATGCACCCATTCTCGCGGAAACAGCCCCAATGTGCAAAGGGGAAAAACTGGAAAAGTGGACAGGATTCGGAAAATGCTCTCTGTATCCCGCAATTCAAATTTTCTTATTGGACATTTCAACAAACTGCCGTATACTGACTTCCATGAGTCAGTCGCTTCATGCCTCCCGGCAATTCGCTTGTTGTCGCTGTTGCCGCTAGCAACAGTCTATCCGCGCGACTGAAAATCCATACTGCTACGGCAATCCTTTGGCATAGCTGTTTGTGTCTCTGCATATCGAGGGAGATAAACGCTCTCCGCGCATTGCAGGCGCAGAAGGATGCTTCCGCCGCACGATTTCCACTTAACCCAAATTTCATCAAGGAGAAAACTACTATGCGTGTCTTTGCATCCATTTTCCATTCGCCAGTGTTCAAGAGCCGGTGGGCAACGCTCATGCTGCTGTTCGCTCTTCCCTTTGCCATTCGTGCCGCGCAGGCGCAGAGCCTGGGCTATGAGGGGCCGACCGGCGTCTTCGTCACGCCGCTGGCCAGCACCGCAGCCTCCCCGTCCAATGGCTTTGGTAAGCCCGTCGTCGGCTATCACTTCCTGGCTGCCGGCAACGAGATCGGCGACTACAGCACCATCTCCGTCACTGAAGGCTTTGCCAAGCGCTACGAGTTTGGCTACACCAGCGAGATTCACGCCGGCTCAAATCAGCTGCCCATCGATGGGGTTGTCGAGCAGCCAGCGTACAAGTTATCTCAGGATTTCAGCATTCTCCACGGCAAGGCGACCGTTCTGACAAACAAGGCGCTCGGGTCGATCGCCGTGGGCGGAATCTACCGCTTCCACGATAACAATGTCTACAACGGAGACCCCGAGGGTACGTCAGGGGGCGCCATATTCCACCAGGGTACCAGGAACGGCGATATCTACCTCGTTGGAACCAGGGTATTCACCGGGATCAAGAAGGTGCCGATCCTGTTCAACGCCGGACTGCGCGGCACGGACGCCTCGGTGTGGGGCCTGGGCGGCAACGCTCCCGGCTTTTCGGCGCGCGGCTTTGGCGCGCTGGCCTTTATCTTCACCTTACCCAATAAGAGCACTCTCATCCTGGGCTCCGAGGCCGCGCAGCAGCCGCAGCGGGTCAAACTTGGCTTAGGTCAGGGTCTCGACATTCCCACCACGGTGGTCTATGCCGCCCGCTTCGTGCCTTCGCCCAAGCACAAGCTAAACATCGATGTGGGCGTTCTTCATGCCAGCGACGGCACGCAGAATCCCGTACTGAATGTTAAGGACCGCGCGGCCTTCGGCCTCTCCTACGGCTTCTAAACCAGTGGCCATAGGACAGTGGTCAGTGGACAGTTTTCAGCACCAGGGAACTGTTCACTGACCACTGTTTTTACGGAATTCTACAGACAGTCAGACTACCATTGTGCCATTTGCAATCCAGCCCACCCGGCTGAGGATAGGCAACCAGCACCCAGTTGACGCCAAACTCCGCCTTCAGGCGCTCAAAGTCGGCAATTTGGAAGCGGGCCCATCCTTTCTGGGCCTGAACCTGCCGTTCCCACACCTCGGCCAACTTTGGAATCTGCGTCACCACCGCCGTATCTTTGATGGTATCGGCCAACTGGCTGCGTTCGGCCAGAGCGCGGAAGCTGTGATAGTTCTCCCCAGGTGCGGCCATGTACTCGGGGTCGAGGGCAAAAAAGGCGTCGGTGGGCGTGTTCTGGCGAATCCACACGAAGGCCTGCAGCCAGGGGTTGGCGGTGGAGCATCCGGGCAGTTCCAGATGCTTGCTTCCGCTGAACTGCAACCGCTGCGATGCAAACATGCTCGCATTGATTACCAGTAAAAACACTGCCCAGCGCCAAGGACTGGCTTTGAGCAGGTATTTGCCCAGCAGGCAACCGCCAACCAGGAACATAAAGACATAAATCAAATGGAGAAAGCGCATCGGCTGCAGGGGAGTAAGCCGGATCAGGGCAGGGAATCCCAGCATAACCATGGCCACCGCCAGTTGAAAAACCCCGTAGAAGAATACGGCCAGCGCAAAGCGCGCCAGCAGCGTCTCGCCACTCTTGCGCGTGATGCGCCAGAGCAGCCAGAAGAGAAACAGGGGCGCCAACGCACCCAGCCACTCATACCAGGTCCACCGAGAGAGGAAGAAGTAGTTGCGCGTGAGCAGTGCCTCGCGCCAGGCGGGCGTGGGCGGCTCGAAGACCCAGCCCAAAGGGATAAATGCGGCTGCTCCGAAACCACCTCCGGGCACTCGCCATCGCCGCAGCCAAAGAGGCAACGGTGGTTCCAGCAGGACCATAACCAGGAAAAAGCAAAAGGAGAAGCCGAACGCGGTCATGAGAGGATGCAGCAAAAACGCCAGTAACAGAAGCGGGACGGCCTGCCATTTTCTGCCTGCCAGAATCCGTGAAACCGCCAGCAGAATCAAGCCCGTAGCAATGGTGCGTGGGTGCAGATGCTGATCGACCAGATAGAGCGCGGTTCCAGCCGCCGGCAGGGTGAACATGGCGGTGACCAGGGCGACTCCGGCCCATTGCGCCCGCGCCTCGGGAAACAATTGACGCGCAATCGACCAGCACGCGAAGACGATCAACGCAATGGATGCAAACTGCCAAAGAAGCTCTGTAGCGGCCACGGGAATGCCGGTCCAGCGCACAAACCCAGCGACCAACTTATCGAAGAAGCTGGCCTGCATTTGATAGCGGAAAAAGCCGGGGTCGTGGGGGTAAAGCGCAGGGTTCAGCTTGCTTTTCACCGCGGACAGATAGACGCCGTCATCTTCAAAGCCAGGATGGTAGCCCATCACAGCCAGGCCGAGCGTCGTAAAAAAAATGATCAGCAAAAAGTTGACCAGGAGGTAGCGCCGCAAGCGAATGAACCCCGTATACTTAGACGCAGAATGTCATCAGAAACAATAGCTCCATCGTACACGGCGGCGGAGGGCGCGGCAACGCGGCCCCAATCGGCGTCTGAGCTCAAGGCGCGCGGTCAAAATAAGCTGGCGCTGGTGATTCCTACCCTGCGCGAGGCGGAGAATATCGGCGGCCTGCTGGAACACGTGCGCACCGTGCTCGATCCTCTGGGAGTGACCTTCGAGATTCTGGTGATCGATGACGACAGCCGTGACGGCACCGAGGAGATTGTCTCCGCCATCAGCCGCCGGGACCCGCGCGTGCGCCTGCTGGTCCGCAAAGGAGAGCGCGGCTTATCCGGGGCCGTTCTTTACGGCTGGCGGCAAACGGACGCGGCGATTCTGGGCGTGATGGATGCCGACCTGCAGCATCCCCCCGAGCTGCTGCCCGCTCTGATTGCAGCCATTTTTGCCGGCAACGACCTGGCGATTGGCAGCCGCTACACCGCGGGCGGAGAGCTGGGCGCATGGAATCCGGTCAGGAAGCTGCTCTCAGTCGCAGCTATATGGGCCACCTGGCCCATTCAACGAGAGGGCATCCGCGCTCATGATCCGATGACCGGGTTCTTCCTGGTTCGCCGGGAGTGCATCGACGGAATTTCCTTCCAGCCCTCTGGTTTCAAATTGCTGCTGGAGATTCTGGTGCGCGGCCGCCTGCGCTCGCTGGCGGAGGTTCCTTTGACCTTCGGCAGCCGCAATCGGGGGACAAGCAAAGCCAACTTCAAAGTGGGCTGGGATTATGCCAAGCTGCTGGGACGGCTCTATTGGGAGAGATTCGGGCTGCGGCGGCAAGTCTGAGGTTGGAGCCGCTTACAGCGCCGGCAGCAGCATGCGCAGCAGTAAAAACCCGCCCACGCCGGCAAAGAAGACCAGCGCCATGCGAATTCCAGGCTCGCGGTTGACCTCGGGCACCAGGTCCGTGGCCGCCACATAAAGCGCCACGCCGGCTGAGATGGGCAGTCCGTACAGCACCAGGCGGGGAGACAGTCCAATCAACAGCACGCCGGCTAATGTGGCTGCTGCAAGCGCAACGGCAGAGTAAAGGGCTGCCGTCCGGCTGCGTCCGCTAGCCAGCATCACCGAGGCCATGGTGAATCCCTCCGGCGCCTTGTGCAGAAAAATCGCCAGAAAGATCAGCCAGCCCAGCCAGTTGGAGAGCGCAAACCCCGAGCCGATGGCCACCCCGTCAAAGAGCGCGTGGACGCTGAGGCCGGCCAGCACCGAGTTGCCGGTATGCTGGGAGACGAACTCGCCGGTGTGCGTCTCCTCGCCAAAATGGAAGTGGGCGTTGATGGTGTGCTCCAGCAGATGCACCACGCAATAGCCAACCATGATGAGGACCGGCGCAAGGCTTTGGCTCTGCTTCAGGCTTTCTGGGATCATCTCCAGCACGGCGGTGGACATGAGGAAGCCCGCGCCCAGGGCTACAAAGTAGCGCAGGTAGCGCTCCACGCCCTTGGCGCGCACCAATACGAATCCGCCGGCCACGTCGGCCAGCGCGGCGATTGTTCCGAGAATGAGGGAAATCCTGAGCATTGGCCTCTACCCGCTGTGCCGGATGTGCATCACGTCGCCATCCTGCACCACGTATTCCTTGCCTTCCAGGCGCAGCGTGCCCTTGGCCCGCGCTGCCGCCTCGGAACCGGCAGCCAGCAGGTTGTCCCAGCGGATCGTCTCGGCGCGAATGAAGTGGTGTTCGAGGTCCGTGTGAATGGCGCCGGCTGCCTGAGGAGCTTTGGAGCCCAGCGGCACCGTCCAGGCGCGGCACTCGTCCTCGCCGGCGGTAAAAAAGCTGATCAGCCCCAGCAGCTCATAGCTCTTGTGGATCAGGCGCACGAGGCCGCTCTCGCGCAGCCCGTAGCTTGCCAGAAACTCCGCTGCCTCCTCGTCGTCCATCTCCGCCAGTTCGGCCTCCACCTTGCCGCAGATGGCCGTTGCGCCGGCGTTCCACCCCACGGACGAAGACCTGTCCGTGGGGACCCCGGCGTTGGGCCGGTGCGCAACCTCGTCCAGCTTGAAGCGGCTGACTGCGGCCTCCAAGTCATCGCCCAGCGCGGTGCTCTCTCCGATGTTAAGTGCATACAAAATAGGCTTTTGCGAGAGGAACATAAAGCCTTTGATGAGCTTTTTCTCCTCGGGGGTCATCTCCAGCTCGCGTAGCGGCTGCTCCGTTTCGAGAGCCGCTTTGGAGCGCATAAGCAAGGCGTGTTCCCGCTCCAGCTCGCTGGTGCGCTGCTTCTTCAGGTCCTTTTCCACCCGCTCCAAACGCTTTTCCACCTGGGCCAGATCGCTGATCATCAGGTCGAACTCGACGCTTTTGATGTCGCGCAGCGGGTCAAGAGAGCCGACATGGGGAATCGACTCCTCCTCAAAGGCCCGCAGCACGTGAATCAGCGCGTCCACCTGGCGCAGGCTGGCGAGAAACGCGGTCTCCTTCAGCGCCTCCTGCCCGATGGCCGCCACGTCCACAAACTCGACAGAGGCGTAGGTCGTCTTCTTCGGTGAGTAGAGCGCCGAGAGCTTGTCCAGACGCTCGTCAGGCACTCTGGCCACGCCTATGTGGGCCTCGCGAGAGTGGCCGCGCTCCTCGAGCCTGGCCTTGGTCAGAATCTTGAACAACGATGTCTTGCCCACCTGCGGCAGGCCGATGATGCCAGTCTTCATGCGCGTCCCAAATGGTGGGCCTGCAGGGATTTGAACCCCGAACCAAGGGATTATGAGTCCCCTGCTCTAACCGTTGAGCTACAGGCCCTTCAATGACTTACGGCAACAGCCCGCGTGAGTGTAGCGGATACTGTAGCGGGTGGCAGTCGTATTGGCTCGATTACGGCGAAATCGCCGGACAGTTGCAGCCGCTCGAAAGCCCGCTCCACTGCCTCCGGGGATGGATGGATGTACCGCTGTGAAACCACGATGCTGCCGTGACCGGCAATCCGCATGATGGTGAAGGCGTCCACTCCCGATTCCCCAAGCCTTTTAACATTGTATGACGTTGAGAGTGCATCACGAAATCGGGTGAGCAGAGTGGGCGGCGCTTTCCCTCATTTTTGGGTGCGCTGGCGTCCTGGTGCAAGTGATTGATCGAAGTTCCCTGATGCGGGGCCTACGGAGGCACGGCGGGCCACTATATAGCCTTCTTATGACCGGTCGTTCGACAAAATATAGCTGCCGATAGCCAGCACATTCTAGCGCATGAGCATTCCGTTGGCGTTCAGGTACAACGTGGCGCAGGTGGCGCACGTCCGGTTGGGCAGCGGCGGCTAAAGTGGTTTTCCCAGCTTGTTCGGATAGAATGAGACTATTCTCATCGGCGATCAGACGGCTTATCCGGGGATGAGGCCGTTGTGGGTTTGGAGATGATCGTACAACCGAAACAGAGTTCCGAGGTGGATGCTTTGGGTTCCATTGCGAGCGAGTTACACGAAATGCGCTCCTACTATGCAGCCGTGATCTGCCGGTCTCCTCTTGCGGCTCTCGGAATACTCGCGGTGCTGATCGGTGCATCCATTCCGGCGGCTGCCGCGCAGGATGCGGCTCGGCTGCAATCCGGAGCAATTCGCATCCAGGGAAGAGTTATTGCCTCGTCCGGCAGCCCAGTCAGCGATGCCCGTGTTCGGATGGAACAAGAGGGAGTTCCAGGCGGCCTGGAGACGATGACTGATGACGCGGGCACCTTTGCATTTTCTGCGCCTAAGAGTGGCAGCTATTCACTTATCGCGAAGAAATCAGGACTGTGCGGTCGAGCCACAGTCGCGGTTGCGCCTTCGGGTGAGATCAAGCAGATAAACCTGGTTCTCGCGGTTTCGGGAGAGTGTTCTGTGGCGCCAGCGAATTCCGGCGATTCTCCCGCTCAGACGATGGAATTTGCCGATAAGCCCGCGTTTACGGTGGCGGGTGTTACGGATTGGACCGCTGCGGGCGGCCATGGATCGGATTCCAGCTTACGAACCAGTGAAGCTCTCACGCGGGAAACGCTCACGCTGAAAGCAGAGGGTGATGGAAGCAGCGCGGCAAATTCAGCAGGCGATACGAGTGGCGCGAACGAAGCGGACGCGCATCGGCGGGCAGGCGAAATTGCTGAGAAACGGGGCGATCCCTTGGCCGCTGTCCACGAATATGAACGAGCCGTCCGCCTGGATCCCAGCGAGCAAAACTATTTCGAGTGGGGTTCCGAGTTACTGCTTCATCGGGCCGTTTTGCAGGCGCAGGAGGTCTTCCAAAAAGGCGCGGAGGCTTATCCGAAATCGGCCAGGATGCTGACGGCGCTGGGTACGGCACTCTTTGCCGCCGCTCACTATGATGAGGCGGCGCTGCGGCTCTGCCAGGCATCCGACTTGAATCCGGCAGACCCCGAGCCTTACACCTTCATGGGCAAGATTGAAATGGCGGCGCCCAACCCGTTGCCTTGCGTTGAGACGAAGTTGGCGCGCTTTGCCGAGTCACAGCCTGAAAACCCTCTCGCGAATTATTTTTACGCAATGGCCATCTGGAAGGCTCATTCAGCCGGCCAGCAGTCCTTGCAACAGGTGGAATCGTTGCTGACAAAAGCAGTAACTCTCGACGCAAAATGCGCCGATGCTTATCTGCAACTTGGCATTCTTCATTATTCGCAGAGCAATTATGAGAAAGCCATTGGCTTTTACATCAAGGCAATCGAAGCGAACCCGGAGTTAGCTGACGCATATTACCGGCTAGCGGTGGCCTATGATCGGACCGGAGAGCACGAGAAGGCCCGGCAGGAATTCCAACTGCACGATGATATCAAGAAGCGGCAGGCCGCTGCGGTTGAGCGCCAGCGGAAGGAAGTCAAGCAATTTCTGGTCGGCGGGCAGCCAACTTATCCTGAGGCGCGCTGAAGAGAGCCGCGTTCCATCTTTTGCGCGATGCAGCGATGCCCGTCGCGTAGGACTCGATGCACGTCAGATTAAACCCCTGGCCCTAGCCTGCCTGTTTTTGCATATGCGCTCCAGTGGGCTGAGGGTTGGACCAGATGGTGAGGTGGATAATCTTCCGAACGGGATCGTGGCCCGCACTCAGGCCTACGTTACCAGTTTCTCAATCACACAATCTGGGACCATGCTTCTCAATAGGCTACAAAACTCTAAAACACAGCCGGCCTACTTCCACAAATCGCAGCCGAATCAAGCATAACGCCACCCGACCACAGATCATCCCAACCGTAACTCGTTGAGGCGAGTCGGACTGTTTCTCAGGCAGTATAAGTGCCTATGTTGTGGAGGAGGATTGCTCCTGCGCCGGACGTGGATGGGCGGATAATCTGCGGAGTTAGGAGGGGTAAGCACATGTTATACTTGCCCGGATCGAGAAAGAGGAGGAGGAACTCGCCGATGCTAAAAACGTTTTCATCCGCCATCCTGGCTCTTATTGTTTCCTTTGCCGCTTCAGCGCAACCGCAAATCGCAGATTCCCGAACCCACTTCGACTCCACCAATAAGGTCTTCCGGCTGGATGGCGGCGGAGTCAGTTACATCTTCGGAGTGAATCCCACGGGGGAGTTACAGCAGATTTATTGGGGCGGACGGCTGGCGGCCACAGATAGCTTTCCGCAGGCCGCGCCACGGCCGGATTGGGCCTCTTTCGACACCTCCTACACCACCACACCGCAGGAGTACGCCAGCTGGGGTGCGGGGCTGTTTATTGAGCCGGCGCTGAAGATCAGCCTTGCCGACGGAGTTCGCGATCTGGTGCTGCACTATCAAAGCTACAGCGAGACGCCGGACGGTTTCGATGTTGTGCTCAAGGACATCCACTACGAGATCTACGTGACCCTGCACTATGCAATTGATAAGGAGAGCGGAATTCTGGCGCGGTCGGCGATCATCGAAAACCGCGAGCCTCAGGCGGTGACCGTGGAGCAGGCTGCGGCTGCCTCGTGGTCTCTGCCGAACGGCCACTACACGCTCAACTATCTGACCGGACGCTGGGCCGGGGAGTGGAACCTAACGCAAGAGAAGCTGCAACCCGGCGAGCGGGTGATCGAAAGCCGCCGCGGCTCTACCGGCCACCAGGCGAATCCCTGGTTTGCAATTCAGAGCGGCGAGGCCAGCGAGGAGCAGGGTGAGGTCTGGTTCGGTGCGCTGGCCTGGAGCGGTTCCTGGCGCATAACCATCGAGCAGGACCAGTTGGACGCGGTGCGCGTCACCGGCGGCTACAATCCCTTTGACTTTGGTTACGTATTGCACTCCGGCGAGCGGCTGGAGACGCCGGTCTTCTATGGCGGCTATGCGGCGCACGGGCTGGGCGAGGCATCGCGGCTGCTGCATCGCTTCGAGCTGGAGCACATTCTGCCGCGAACCGCGGCCACGGTCAACCAGCCGCTGCCCAAGCCGAGACCGGTGATCTACAACTCGTGGGAGGCAACCGAATTCAATGTCAACGAGACCGGACAGATGGCGCTGGCGGAGAAGGCCGCGGCGCTAGGCATTGACCGGTTTGTGATGGACGACGGCTGGTTTGGCCAGCGCAAGGACGACCATGCCGGCCTGGGCGACTGGTATGTGAACCAGCAGAAATTTCCTCACGGCCTGAAGCCGCTTATTGACCGGGTTCATCAACTGGGCATGGATTTTGGGCTGTGGGTGGAACCGGAGATGGTCAACCCCGACTCGGATCTGTATCGCCAGCATCCGGAGTGGGTACTGAATTTTCCCGGCCGGCCGCGTTCTGAGGCGCGCAACCAATTGGTGCTGAACCTGGCTCGGCCGGATGTGCGCGCCTACGTCCTGAGCTTCCTGGACAAGCTGCTTACGGAAAACGATATTGCCTTTCTCAAGTGGGATTACAACCGCAACTGGAGCGAGCCTGGCTGGGATCAGCTTCCCGCGGCGGAACAGAAGCGCGTATATGTCGAGTTCACGCGCAACCTCTATGCGATTCTGGCCGAGTTGCGGCACAGGCACCCGAATGTGGAGATCGAATCCTGCTCAGGCGGCGGCGGACGAGTGGACCTGGGAATTCTGCGCTATACCGACGAGGTTTGGCCCTCGGACAACACCGACCCATTTGACCGGCTGACGCAGCAGAATGGATTCACTTACGCTTACACGCCGCAGATCATGATGGCCTGGGTCACCGACTCGCCCCACTGGCTGAACCGGCGCAGCACCTCGCTCTCCTACCGGATGCTGAGTTCGATGCAGGGCTCGCTGGGGATCGGCGCCAACATCGCCAACTGGACACCAGACGAAAACGCGCTGGCAAAACGATTGATCGCCGCTTACCACCAGGTGCAGCCGACCATTGTGCAGGGAGAGCTTTACCGGCTGATCTCGCCAATCAATGGCAGCGAGTTCGCGGCAACCCAGACGGTGAGCAAGGACAAGAGCCAGTCGGTGGTCTTCGTCTTCATCCACTCGACCCAGGAGGGACATCTCTTCCCGCTGCTGAAGCTGAAAGGACTTGACCCGGCAGCCAATTACACGCTCAGTTCCATCGAAGGCAAGACGATGCCAGGAACGCCGCAGACGGCCAGCGGCGCCTGGTGGATGAACCACGGACTGGAGATGGACATGGGATTCCGGGGAGACTTTCAGGCGGCAGCCTTCCGCCTGGACCGGCAGTAGATCGCGTTCAAGTAGAATGAAGAAACGCAAAACGCGAGGAGAGCACATGCTCTCCTCGCGTTTTGTCTTGGGCGCCGAAGCGATTGCGTCAGGCTGCTTCAGGCGGGGTTGGGGTAATCTCGAAGTCGACGTGCTGCGCGCCGAGATAGGGATGGTGTGCGGTGAGGCGCACCTTGCCGGGCTGCTCGCCGGCGCGAATCCAGACGGCGCCGGTGCCTCCGATGAGCGAGAAGGGATTGTCGCCGATGAGCTGGGCCGGGCCTGTAAGTTCGAAGCGGATGGCGTCGGCGGCGAAGGGACGGATGGCGTCGAATTCGTCGGTGACGCGCAGGACGACGCGGGTGGTGTCGGAGCCGTCGGCGGCAAGCGTGGCGTCATCGGGCAGCAGCGTGAATTTCTGATCGATGCCCTTGCCGGAGTAGCTGCGCGAGATGACCTGCTTGCCCTGGATGTACCCGTCAATGCGCAGGTCGCCCCAAGGGCCCAAGTGGTGGCTCAGATCCGCTGTGAAAGGCGCGTATTTGAGATGCGGGAACTGCTTGCGGTCGGGATCGGCCTCGGCCACCAGCTTGCCAGCGATGTAGAACTTGAGGTGATCGCAGTTGGAGGAGACCAGGGCATTGGTGAAGCCGATGCTCTCATCGCCGCGCGCCCAGTGAAAGGCAGGCGCGAGGACGATCTCCTCTTCGGGGTCGCATTGCGAGCGATAGAAACCGGCGGCGGGCTTGGGCTCGCGAAAGATGTCGGTGACGCCGTGGTAGCAGATGCCGTCGCCGGAGCCGAAGTTGTCATGGGTGTTGTAGTCGAAGGCGCACCAGCCGATGCCGCCGGCGTATTGAGGATTGGAGGCCAGCGTGTCGTGCACGCGCGCATGGCGGATGGTGTGTTCGCGCAGGCGCTCGACGTTGTCGAAGGTCTTGGTGGGGAAGGTGTGGCCCACGAATTCGGTGTTGAGATAGAGAGGATGATTGGGCGCCTTGAGCGGCCAGCCAAAGTCGTTCATGGTGAAAACATCTTCGAGGAACTCGGACTCTTGGAAGTAGCGGATGCCGCCGGTCTGGCGCGTGGCGTCGAGCTGGTGGGCCATGGCGTTGGTGCGGGTATAGAAGTCGTGGCTGTCGAGCGACTCGTTGATGCGCACGCCCCAAAGAATGATCGAGGGGTGGTTCCAGTCGCGGCGAATCATGCGGCTGACGTTATCAACGGAGATGTCCTGCCAGGGCAGATCGCCAATGTGCTGCCAGCCGGGAATCTCTTCGAGCACAAGCAGGCCGATTTCATCGCAGGCATCGAGGAAGTGGCGCGATTGCGGGTAGTGGGAGGTGCGGACGATGTTGCACTTGAGATTTTTGCGCAGGATGAGGGCGTCCTGGCGCTGCGCGCGGGCGGGCATGGCCTGGCCAACCCAGGGGAAGGTCTGATGACGGTCTAGGCCGCGCAGCTTGACGATGTTGCCGTTGAGCGAGAAGCCCTGGGGAGTGAAGCGAGCCTCGCGGAAGCCGATGCGGCGCGCGTCGTGGTCTATCAAATAGCCGTTATCCAGCAGCCGAACCTCGACGCGATAGAGCTTGGGCGTGCGCAGGTCCCACAGCTCGATTTTGCCGAGATTGTCGAGGTGAAGCGTGCGTGGATTGTTTCCGTCGTTTCCGCCGGCCGGCAACTCCTGAGTTGTCTTCGCCAGCAGCTTGTCGCCGTCGTAGAGCGCAGCTTCCAAACTCATTCCACTGTCAATGAATTTACTGAAGCTCGTCACAAAACATTGCACATCAAGCGAAGGGTGATCTGTGAGGACGTCTTTGGGCTGCGCAAAAATATTTTCAATCGATGTGTACGGGACAATGCGCAGGGAGACTTCGCGATAGATGCCGCCGAAGGTGAGGTAATCGACTTCGTTGCCGAAGGGAGGAATGTCGGGGCGCTCGGAGGAATCGACTTCCACAACGAGGACGTTTTCGCGGTCGAAGTCAGCATAGCCGGAGAGCTCAAAGGAGAAGGGGGTGTAGCCGCCCTTGTATTCACCCAGGCGCACGCCATTGAGCCAGACGGTGGAGGCGGTCATCACTCCTTCAAAGTCGACGACGACGCGCTGGCGGCGGGCGGAGGCGGGCAGGCGGAAGCGGCGGCGATAGACGGAGACGAACTCATAGGATTTTTCGTCGAAGCTGTGCCATGGCACGCGGAGATTAGTGTGGGGCACGGTGACGCGGGCGAAGTGGGAATCATCAAAGTCGCGGGCGCGGGCAGCGGGCGTGGCGACGGGACTAAAGCGCCAATTGCGGTTGATGGGCAGCACCGTACGGCGCATTGCTGGGTTTGGTAAGTCGCCGAGGCGAGTGACGGGCAGAGCGGAGGCAACCGTTGCGCCGGCCAGGGCAGTTCCGCTGATCTTGAGAAAATTGCGACGATCCATGTGTCTCCTTAATCCGTAAAAAATGCGTGAACAGCGGCGGCGTCCCCATCAATGCCGTGCGGATGGGCCGGCCTTCTCTGTATAAACAAATTGTTGAACCTCCGCCCGCTCCTTGTCGATTTCGGCCAGGTGTTCCGCGCGAAGTTTCTGATAAACTTCGAATTCCTTTTGCGCGCAGTCCTTTTGCCCGACGTGAACATAGTCGGTCCCCAGACGGTAATGCGCATCAGAAAGATTCGGGTCCAGTTCCAGCGCGCGCTCATACTCTGGAATTGACTTTTCATACTCATGCTGGTCGGCGTAAATGTTACCCAACTGCACGTGGGCCTCGGGAAGCTTGTCATCCAGTGCGATCGCCTTTTTCAGCAATGACTCGACGGCCTGAAGGTCCAGGCTGGCGTCTCCCACGCGCTTTCCCTTCCACAAACTCAGCGCGTAATAATACTGGGCCAGCGCGTCGTTGGGTTTCAGCTCGGCATAACGCTGGAATCTCTGGATTACCTCTCCAGCCTGGCCTGGAGAACTGTCATAGGCTTTGGAGAGATAGAGGTAACAGCGAGCGTCAGCGGGGTCCAGGTCAGCTGCGGTTAGCAATGCCTTGACCGCCTCGTCGTACTTTCCCCGCAGATCCAGCGCCATGCCTAAGCCGATCATCAGCCGCGGCGAATTGGGATAACGCCTAGTCGCTTCCTGAAAGACTTCGATGGCCGGTTCATAAGTTCTGTGGAGAAGCAGCTCGCTTCCCCAATCGAAGAGGTTGTCCTCGCTGGGGTCCAAGTGAGCGGCGGTCTCGAACTCGTTGACTGCCGCGATGAATTGTCCGTCTTTCTCTTCTATCTGGCCGAGCAGGTTGTGCAACTCGCCGGTGTTGTTGGTTGGCAAGATGCTTTGCACAAGTTTCCGCGCATCGGCGAGACGCGCGGTGAGGAAATACGCCAGCGCCAGATCGTAGCCGTTGTTGTAAGAGGAAGGGTTGATGCGCTGCGCCTCTTCGAGCAGCGGGCATGCCTCCGCAATCTTGCCGGACTGAATGTAGTACTCGCCCAGATTGTGGTTGGCGTCGTAATCCTTAGGTTCCAGTTCGAGCGCCTTGCGAAACTGATCGCCCGCCAATCTGGTCTTTCCCGCATGGAAGAGCGTCGCCGCAAGATTGGTGCGTGCAACCGCCGAGCGGGGCTGCAAGCGGACCGCGGTTTGCAGGTGCTCGATGGCTTTGGAGTCCTGCGCGAGCGAGGCGTAAACCAATCCCATGAGTTCCTGGACGGCAAAGCTGTTGGGCGCGTGGGGCAAAAGCTGCTCCAACTGCGCAGCCGCTTCAGCGTACCGGCCGGCCTCGTATTGCGAGACCGCCGACTGATACTGCCGGTCGAGTATCTGCTTCTGGCTGTCTTGGGCCGGGGCAAGGCCGGCGCACACAAGGAGAGCAACAAGAATTGCGAATCGGAATCGAGGCTGATTGCTCACTGTCCTCCCATGATCGCCGCGTGAGCAATGCGCTACGCAGAAAAACGCCCCGGAAAGGCGCCCGAAAGGCGCATTTTCCGGGGCGTTTTCATTTTAACTCAGTAGTACAGCTTCAGAGCAAATTGAATCTGCCTCGGATCGTACGGAGCATCGCGAGTGGATCCAATTTCGCCGAAGGTGGAGCTGTTGTACAACGTAGAGCCCCCGATCGAAACGACGCCGTTGCCGCCGAATCCGGGAGCATTGAAGTTCGGATGGTTGAGGACGTTGAAGAACTCCGACCGGAATTGCAAGGAGATGCGGTCGTTCAATTGGAAGGCCTTGAACGCCGAGAAGTCCAGACGATGGAATCCCGGTGTTACGGTCTGCCCTGGCTTATTGCCCAAAGCGGCGAGACCGGTCTCCGCTGTGCATCCTGGGTTCGTAATCGGAACGAGGCCCGTCCCCAACTGACAGGGTTGCGTGAAGGCAGCCGCGTTGCCAAACCAATTCAGAGCGCCATTCGAATCCTTATGCAGGCCAAGTTTCTGGCTCTGCCCCGCAACTTTCAAGACGTTGCAGCTCGATCCGGCAGATGTCCCTCCGTTGGGGCATCCGAGATTGAGCGGTTGGCCGCCCTGAAGGTTAACGATCCAGTTTACGCTCCATCCTCCAAGCACGGCATTGGTTACGGCCCCCTGGTTCAGCCATTGCTTATACTTGCCGAATGGGAGTTGATACCCGCCGCTGAAGTGGAGTACTTGCCGGATATCGAAATCAGCCGGACCCCAATCGAACAACGGGCCAGCGCCGGTCACGTCGGGCGCGCGGTACGCGGCCGTATTGACCCCGCCCAGGTTGCCGCCATTCAGCAAGTCACCGGCATCCGACATGGTCTTTGACCAGGTGTAAGCGAGAAGGTAAGTCAACCCGTTCGAGAACTGCTGCTCGAGCTTGGTTTGCAAGCCGTTGTAGTAGCTCTGTCCAATCGTCGTGTTGTAACTCATGCCTTGGGAGAAATCCGGCCAAGGCACATGAGCACTGGTGTTCGCATTGTATGGCAGGAGTGTGGTCACATTGTTGGTGCTCAGACCTACCTGCAGGTCTTCGCCATGGGTATACACATACGCGGCCTGCACGGACAAGGTGCGGGTCAGCGAGTATTGGAGAGTGAGGTTACCGCTCAACGTGCGGGGGGTTACCCAATTGAACTGCGCGCCCTCCAGGTTCAGGCCCGAAGCACTCACCAGGATAGGCGTAAATGACATGCAGGAGAGACCGGCGCCGATGGTCACGGTTCCGCCCGGACCTGCCGTCGAGCACGAGGCATACGGCGTGTTCGCGCTCAAGGGCGAAACACCCTTGATGCCCAGGTTGCTTTGAGAATACTGGAACTTGTATGCGAAGGGATAATTCTCACCGATGTTGGGTGAATATCCCTGATTCTCAAACGAGTTGTAGAAGATGCCAAAGCCGCCGCGGACGACCAGCTTAGGATCGACTTGATAGGCGAAACCTACACGCGGCGCAAAATTGGCCCTTTGGTCTTGCACCAATCCCCGCCCGTATTTGTTGGTCACCTCAAGCGTAATTCCGTCGTGCGTCAACAGATCGCCGAAGCCCCAGCACCCGGAAGTGGGGGAGCCAAAGCAAGTACCTGTGTACGTGCCCGGAAAGCCCGTGGGAATGCCCGTAGACAAAGCCCTCTTCGCCCTCCCGCTAGCCGGGATAAGGTACGTCGGAGTGCCTCCATTCAGGGCGGTTGGGACAAAGTTGGCCTGGCCGCCATTGGTCTCCTGGATCGGCCCGAAGTAATCCCAACGCAGGCCGAGATTGATGGTCAGCTTGGAATTTACCTTCCAGTCGTCCTGGATGTACGGGGCATAGTAGACCTTGTAATCGTTGGTGGTGGCGATGTTGGAGGCGTTCAAATAGGTGGCGCCGCCCGAATAGTTCTCGAAAGTGGCAGGTGCTGTGGAGTTAATGGAATTCAATTCCGGTTTCAGCAGGATTTGCGCCCGGCCCAGATTGCCGGTGGTTTGAGTGGGAACATCCACGAGGGCGCCATCAAAGCCAAAGTCGCCACGCGAGTACGGCGGCTGCAGCGTGTCGAACTTGATGAACTGCGCTTCAATGCCCATCTTGAAGCTGTGCTTGCCCCAGATCCTCGTGAAGTCGTCGGTGAGCTGGAGAGTCTGGCTGATTTCGTCCGAAGGCAGGAAGCCGTTGCTGCCCAGGGTGGCCATACCGCCAAAGTCGATTTCAGGAAGGCCGCCGTTTTCAGTCGCATTCGGGATCCCCTGAATTCCGTAAGCCGCCGGGATGCCCGCCACGTTGGCTTCCGGACCGTAGCGTGTGGTGTGGAGGTGGTTCAACCCCAGGCGTCCCACGTTGATGGTGTCTGGGTTGAATACGTGAGTCCAGGCCGCGGCAGTCTGGTTGGCGTGCGCAGTCTGGATGCCCTGCTGGAAGCCGCCGCCGTCCGCTATGCCGCCGAAGAGGCCCGGAATATATTGCGGGTCATCCACGTAGCTGAAGCGGTAGAATACCTGGTCTTTTTGGTTGGGGTTGAAGTCCGCCCGGATATCGAAGGCGTTGCGATGCTCGTATAGATTGGGACTCGAGCCGAAGTTTGAAAACAGGTTGGTCGTGCTGGTCGGCGCCGGGTAGAGACCCATCAGCCCGACGGCGACCGGATCCAACCGGCCGGAAGGAATCATGTTCATGTTGGGGCAGCTTGACAGCGTAGGCGCCAATTGAGTTGCACAGGTGCCGCTGCTAACGATCGGATCGCGAACCCATCCCAGAACAGTCCCAGTGGTATCGCCTGTGGGGCAAGGAATTGTAATTCCGGAAGTAGTATCCGGCACGCCGCAACCAATCGACCGTGTTGTGGCGGGATCCAGAACAGTGCCTGGCGAGAACGAGCGATTCAGGACATCCGTCACGCAATTAGTATTCGTTGGCGAACAGACTGCAGAGGGCAACTGCGCGGTGACCATATCCTGGAAATTGGTGAACCCGCTGCCGGACTCCACCGCGCTCGGCACGGCGCCGGTGGCAACAGTGCCCTGCACGCGCCGCAGACCTTCATAATCGCCAAAGACGAAGATCTTGTTCTTGAGGATCGGGCCGCCAGCGGAAACTCCGAATTGATTCATTTCCAGCGCGCCTTTTGGAATTCTCTGGAAGTCTTCAAACCAATCCGCGGCATCGAGTTTGCTGTTGCGGAAGAACTCCCAGGCCGTGCCATGGAAGCTGTTGGTGCCGGACTTGATGGTAGCGTTGAGAACCGCGCCCGCGGAACGGCCCAATTCTGCGCTGAAGTCGGCAGTCTGGACCTTGAATTCCTGGATGGCGTCCAACGGCGGCAGAACGATGTAGTTGGTTCCGTTCAGGAAGTCGACGGTGTCGGAGTTGTTGTCAATGCCGTCCAACAGGTAGTTGTTTTGCGCCGGGCGCAGGCCATTGGCTGAAAAAGCGCCGCTGGCAGCGTTGCCGCGCGTGTCGGCCTGCGGCGTTTGCATGCCGGCGCCAAGCTGGGCGAGGAAGGTAAAGTTGCGCCCATTGAGGGGCAGACTATTCACGCTCTCCTGGCTGATGACCTGACCGACCGAAGCTTCCTCGGTCTGCATCAGCGGCGGAGCGGCGGTCACCGTAACGGTTTCCGTCTCGGCGCCTAGCTTCAGTTGGATGTTGACCATCAGGGTCTGCGCAATAGCCACCGTCAGGTTCTGTTGGGTGGTCTTGGCGAAACCTTTCGCAGTGGCGGTCACCGTGTAGTGCCCGATTCTGACCGGCGAGAAGGTATATCCGCCGCTGCTGTTCGTTTTGGTCTGCAGGGTTATGTTCTGGTCCGTATTCACGAGGGTCACTTGCGCGTTGGGAACAACTGCGCCGGTGCTATCCTGAACCGTACCGGTAATCGATCCTTCGTCCACCTGGCCAAATGCATAGCGATTTGGGACCAGGAGGAGACATAGAGCCGCGAGAATCAAGCAAGCGAATGCTCGAACCCACTTGACAACGTTGCAATCAAGGGCCATCCGAATATCCTCCATGCACATCTGTGATTGTTCGGTATTCTCTCGGGAACTTCCACCCACTGGAATGGTCCGGGGGATTCCATTCCCATTGAGCCGCCGGAGAAACGATTACAGACGACGCTGTAAACGATTACAAAGGCGACGCAAAGACAATAGTACATTCGTCTAATTTTTGTCAATCTTAAGTTGTAGAAAGTTTTTTGGAGGCTTGGTGGAAGGGGGCTGTACGGGGACAGAAGGTCAGGAAATCGCTCCATTTTACTGGCATAAGTTTTTGTAAATAAACATGTTATAAGGATATTGCTGCGAAGGCTATGCGACTCCGTTGATAATCTCCAATGCGAGGAATATACTTTGGCCGGAGCGTCTCTTGGACCTTCCGGCAAGGCGGGCCAAGGGATTTCTCCCTTTTGAGGTTGCCCATGGAAACCGAAGTTTGCCCAGGCGCGGAAACCGGTTTTGGGCTGGTTGCCGAGCCGGGGGCGCCGGCGGATCTTTCCAAACGAACATTCCTACGCGCGGCGGGCCTGCTGGCTGCTGGCCTTCTGCTTCCCCTAGCACGGGCAGACGAAGCTATCGGCGCCACCGCAGGTTCGGGCCATAAGGTGATCTTGGTGGTCGTGGGCGGCATGCGCCGCGACGAGAGTTTTTCGCCCGACGGGCAAGTGAACATTCCTCACCTCTCGGCCGACCTGCTGCCGCAGTCGCTTTTTTTCCGTCATGCGCGCAACGATGGCGTGACCGCGCACTTCAACGCCATCTCCAGCATATTGACCGGCAACTGGCAGCACGTGGACGACTGGGGCAAGCTGGCCCCTACCACTCCCACGCTGTTTGAGCAGTTCCGCAAGGGGCTGGGCGCGGACAAGAGCAACACTTGGGTAGTGGCCAGCAATAAGGCGCTGACCAGCCTGATCGGCGCCAGTTCGGATACTAGATTCGGCCCGGCGTATGGCGCCAATGTGGTTTTTCCCAAGCAACTGATGCTCACCGCGGTGGTGGACGCTCTGCGCGGCGGACGCACCGCCAACATGGCCGACCGGAGCAAGGTGGAAGCCGAGTTGGAGAATGCGATGGCCGGGAGCAACTATGAAGGTCTGGGCTGGAACGTTTTCGACGCCGCCGACCAGCTCGATCCCCGTGTGCGCAGCACGATCCAGAGCGCCATTGCCAGTTTTGTGCGCGGCGGCGGGCCGACCTCCGGCGACGAGCTCACGTTTTTCATGAGCCGCGAGGTGATGCGCAAGTTTGCCCCGCAGGTGTTGATGGTGGTTTTTTCAGACGTGGAGGTTGCGCACTTCGGCTCCTATGCCATGCACATAGCGGGCATCCGCACGGCCGACCGGCTTGCTTACCAACTGTGGCAGGAGGTGGAAGCCAACCCGGAGTACAAGGGGAAGACGACCCTGGTGATCCTGCCGGAGTTTGGGCGCGACCCTGATGGCTCGTCGACCAACGGATTCTTCAATCACCGCGCCAACTCGGATTCAACCCGTGACACATGGATGATGGCGCTGGGGGCGGGCATCGACAAGCCGCAGGTCATCGAACGCCCGATTCATCACATCGATCTGTGTCCCACGCTGGCCGGCCTGCTCGGCTGCCCGCGGATGGAGGAACAAGGCCGCGCGCTAGCGGAGATTCGCGGTTAACGCAATCAGCCCGCGTCAGACGGGATCATAGGAAGGACGTATGCGGGACACAGACAGACTGCCGGAGAATCTTCAGACTGCTTTGAGCAATGGCCTGCTCAAGCGCCTGCCAATCACCTTTCTTCCTTTCGTCAATCAGCAGCTCAACCAATGGGATCATCTATTTCCCAACGAGCGGCAGTCGATCGAGAAGCTTTTGCTTTATGTTGCGGGCTTGAGCCCGGAGCAATCTGCCGATCTCTTCCGCGATGTGGTTGAAATCGAAGAGAAGATGGGGGTACGCCAGTGGGAGTTCTCGACCACCGAGCAGACGATCTTAAACTCATCGCAGTTGGCCAGTTCGCCGTACTTTCAGGAATGGCGGCGGGCGGTGCAGGCGGTCTACGATGCAGCCGACAGTCATGCGTTGAATACCAGCGGCGCGGCGGTCAAACCGGGAAATCGCCTGGTCCTGCTCGACATTCCTCTGCCTCTGCCCGCCGATGCAGCCAGCGTTTGGAGCCGGTGGCAGGGAATCGGCCGGCCAATGAAACTCGATCTCGGGCTATCCAGCGGAAAAGCGAGTGCGCTGGAACTGCTTCTTACCGGCATTCCGTACGCGGACGGCAGGCGTTCCGGCGGATTGCTTGATGCTGCCCGGAGACGCTCCGATGTTTCCTCCGCTGACGTTTGGGTGATCGATGCGGGAAGAAGCCTGGTCGATGCCGCGCTTGGGCAGGAGTCAACTACCGCGAACGCGGCAAAAGCGATCCTGTTGAGCAATGGAAGACTGGACCTCTACCGGCAGAGCTTTTCGCACGAGATGAACACCATGCACAAAGACCTGGCCGACGCGGACGCAGTCTTCGATCGCCTGCGCAAAGTCGATGTCGCGCCGTGGTGCCCTGTGGAAGTGGCCGAGGAACCAGCCGTGCGGGAGTTCTTGCGGTCGCTGTATCTAACCGGCAACGGAGCCGTGATCTTTGCCAACTCCTTCGTGGAATGGGCGGCCTCGGAGGCATTTCACCGCGCCCGGCCCTCTTTTCTGGCAGCGCAATTTGGAGTGCGCAGCAAGCCCAAGCCCTTTACCGGCGTAGCCGTCTTCGACAATCCCGACCAAGTGAACCCCTTGCCGGCCGTCGACGACTTGCCGGGCAGCGCCGTGGACGCACAAATGCTGGCGCTCTATGTGTGGTTGGCCGCCTATCGTTACCAGGAGTACCAGAGTTCAACCGTCTGCGTCTGTTTAGCCGAGAGCCTCTCTCAAGCCTATGTGGTCGCGCCGCGCGAGTTTACACTCTGGCAGGAAGCGGAACCGGTCACTCTCGACAGGCTGCACCACGCACTGCGCGCTTGGATTACATAGCCGGATGCGCGGATTGATTGACATTTTGAAACCGATCTGGCCAGGATGCTATTCTGTGGACACTTCGCCGTGGATACGGAACTTATCAGAATGACGTATCACTACAATCACCAATGCCTTTCCCGGCGGACCCTACTCAAGAGCATGGGGCTAGCACCGTTGCTATTTCGCCCGGCGCCCTTTTGTGGATACTCGTTTCTCTTCGGCGCACCGAATATCTTTCCGGCTCTCGATTCCGTGTTCACTTTCTCCGATCCTCGTCTGACTCCCCATTATCCGGCAAAATCTCCTTTGGCTGATGTGCTCCGTCTAGTAGAGCCAGGTTCGGATGAGTACATTACCGAAAAGTATGCCGCTGAAATCGAGTCCCTCCTCAAAAAATGGAGCCAGGCCCTCAAGTCGTCGTCTCACGATGTTTCAATCTTGTCGAAGTTCCTGGACCCCGCAATCGAAGCCTCTCCCCTGGCCCCCATAAAGGAAATTCCACTGCGCTCCGGATACGGAATCGATGCCGTGCGAAGGCAATTTCCCGGCGGTGTGGTTTCAGGCCGCGAGCGATTTCTTCGGGAAGTCCAGGGTTGGCTGGGGCAAATCACACGAGTCGAGACCGCCGAATTTGAAATCTATAGCATCGAAGTGATCGCTTCCGCACCGCTGGCGGTTCGCCTGGAAATCCGCTATGACCTGGTGGCCAGCGGGAATGACGAGCGGCATGAGGAGCGGGTCGGAAGCTGGCGCACCGAGTGGTCCCGCGATGAAGCGCAAGAATGGAAAGCGCGCAAGTGGGAAGCTGGCGAAGAAACTCTCAGCGTCATGCACGGGCCGGCGTTCATTGATGTAACTTCTCGGGCTCTTGGCGGAACGGCATCCTATAACAAGCAACTGCTGCGCGGCGTCGATCATTGGCGCACGGTCCTGGACGGCGCAATCGGCACGGACGTATACTCCAACAACGGCGTGGCCGTAGGTGACTTCGACAATGACGGCTTCGACGATTTCTATGTATGCCAGCCGGCCGGTCTTCCCAACCGGCTCTATCGCAATCGCGGCGATGGAACTTTTGAAGATGTAACGGAGAAAGCCGGCGTCGGCGTGCTGGACAATACCGCGTGCGCTCTCTTGGCCGACTTCCAAAATAAGGGACTTCAGGACCTGCTCGTGGTTTGCGGCACTGGTCCTCTGCTCTTTTTGAATCAAGGCAACGGAACCTTCTCGCTCAAACGCGACGCCTTCAAGTTTGCGCGTTCTCCGCAGGGAACCTTCACCCATGCGGCAATAGCCGACTACGATCGTGATGGCCGCCTCGATATTTACTTCTGCACGTATATGTACTATCTGGGCCTCGACCAATATCATTATCCAATACCCTATTACGATGCTCGCAACGGTCCGCCTAACTGTCTGTTTCACAACCAAGGAGATGGTACCTTTGTCGAGACGACTGAAGCAGCGGGATTGAATGTCGATAACGACCGCTATAGTTTCGCTTGTGCATGGGGGGACGCTAACTCCAACGGCCTGCCCGATCTTTTTGTGGTTAACGATTTTGGCAGCTCGCAGTTATATCGCAACAACGGTAACGGAACCTTCACCGTTATCTCGCATGAAGCTCAGGTGGAGGGCGTGGGCGCCGGAATGAGCTGCGCCTGGTGCGATTTCGATAACGACGGACACCAGGATGTCTATGTGCCCAGCATGTGGGAAGCAGCCGGCCAAAGAGTTTCCGGACAAAAGCAGTTCCACGAGAAGGCTCCGCCGAATATCCGCGAACTTTATCAGCGGCACGCACGCGGCAATGCGCTTTATCGCAACCTGGGAGACGGAACGTTTCAAAACGTCGGTCGGCAAGCTGGCGTGGAAATGGGCCGCTGGTCCTGGTCGTCGGATTTCTGGGACTTTGATCACGACGGTTATTCTGACTTATATGTCTCCAATGGGTATCTTTCCGGATTGGATCGCAACGACCTGGCCAGCTTTTTCTGGCGGCAGGTGGTCGCCAAATCCTCTGAGGACGCTACCGGAGCGCTAGCTTACGAACGGGGATGGAATGCCATCAACGAATTGGTCCGCTCGGACTCGACCTGGCACGGTTATGCGAGAAATGTGATGTTCACCAACAACCGCGACGGAACCTTCTCCGAGGTTTCCGGCCCGGCTGGACTCGATTTCATCGAGGACAGCCGCACTTTTGTTCTCGCCGATCTCGACCACGATGGACGGCTGGAAGTTATCCTCAAGAATCGCAATGCTCCGCAGTTGCGGATTTTGCATAATTTGATGAAGGATATCGGCAGTTCGATCGCCTTCCGTTTGCGCGGGCATACGAGCAATCGTGATGCGATCGGAACCGCTATCACCGTGGAAACTGGCACGCTCCGTCAGACAAAGTATCTGCAGGCAGGTTCCGGGTTTCTGGCCCAGCACTCCAAAGAACTGTTCTTTGGCCTCGGAAATCCGGAAGGAGCTATCCGGGCAGTTATCCACTGGCCAAGCGGGTCAACGCAGGAATTCAGCGGCTTGCCGGCAAACCACCGCATCGAAATCGAGGAGGGCTCTGCTGAATTTGCGGCCAAACCGTTCGCTGCAACAGTCGCGGCCTATACGCAGGCAGGCCCATCGCCGGTGGTGGAACTGCTGCCTTCACAGGTTGGCACTTGGCTCATCGAACCCTTGAAAGCGCCCGCGTTTTCCCTGCCCGATCTTGACGGCAACATACGGGAACTTCGCTCATTTCACGGCGGCTTCGTGCTACTCAACTTTTGGGCTACAACGGCGCCATTCTCCCTCGATCAGTTGCGGCTACTGAATCGCCGCCGTCAGACGATTGCCACGGGACAGATTGAAGTCCTGGCTGTAAACGTTAACGAGTCCAGCGAAGTTCAAGCTGCGCGGTTATTCGCGACCAAAGAAAAACTTTCCTTTCCGGTTCTATTTGCCACCGAAGATGTAGCCGGAATTTATAACATCATTTATCACCATCTCTTCGACCGTCGCAGAAATCTGGGAATTCCAACCTCATTCCTGCTGGACAGGGAGGACAAGATCGTCAAGGTCTATCAGGGAACAATAGATCTTGAGCATCTGCTGGAGGACGTGAAGTCGATCCCGAACACGGCTGCCGATCGCATGAAGAAGGCGCTTCCCTTCAACGGACAACTCTATCTGGACGCGTTTTCGCGCAATGACTTTACTTACGGCATAGCGTTCTTCCAGCACGGTTATCTGGAGCAGGCAGCCGAGTCCTTTCTGGAAGCCGTTTCCTCCAAGCCGGACGATCCAGATGCATATTACAACTTGGGTACGCTCAGCCTGCGAAGAAACAAGTTTGTTGAGGCGCACAACTATCTGGAACAGGCTTTGAAACTGCGCCCGAATTATCCCGAGGCGTGGAATAATCTGGGCATGATGGCCGCACAAGAGGGTCATCCGGATGAAGCGATACAGAACTTTCAGCAATCGCTGCGGTTGCGGCCAAGATACGCCATCGCTCTGCTGAACCTGGGCAATGTCTACAGGCGGCAGCGGGATTATGATAAGGCTGAGGAATCTCTGACCCGTGCACTCGATATTCAACCCGACGACCCTGAAATCTACTACAGCCTCGGTATGCTCTACGCCCAACAAGACCAGATGCAACGCGCGTCGGAGTATTTGCAAAAAGCGATCGAACTGCGTCCGGACTACCCCGAGGCATTGAACAACCTCGGAGTTCTATTCGTCCGCGGTCAGGATTACTCCAAGGCGGAGCAAACATTCAAGACCGGCATACGCGTCGCGCCGGACTACGATCAGTCCTACTTTAATCTTGCCCGTCTGTATGCGATACAAGGCAACAAGGATAAAGCAAAAGCTGTGTTACTGGAACTCCTGCGCATCCATCCACAGGATGAGGGCGCGAGAAAGGTATTGGATACTCTGCAATGACTGCCACAATGCGCGCTTCAAACGACGCCGGAAGTATACGCTGCCGTGCCGTGCCAAATCCTATGGTAGGAATCGTCAACGCATGGTTGAGGACAGGAGGCATTCTCTCCCTGTTGGCTATGCTATTGGTTTTCCAGGCACACGCGGTCCAGCAGCAATCCTCAAAGACTACTGCCAGATTCCCGCAAGTGGAAGAAATGATGCAGCAAGGCCATCTTGATGAGGCCAAGGCCGCAATGCTGAAGGAACTCCAGCAAAATCCTTCCAGCGTTGACGGTTACAACCTGCTGGGAATTATCGAAAGCGATCAGCAGGATTACACGAATGCCCTCGACGCATTCCAGAAAGCCCTGCAACTTGCTCCTAACTCTACCAAGACACACAACAATTTGGGAAACCTATTTGCGGAGGAGAAGAAACTCGATTTAGCTGAGAAGGAATTCCGAACTGTCTTGCGCCTCGACCCGGCAAATCACGACGCCAATTATAACCTGGGTGTGCTTTTGATGGCCAAGGGATCTCCTGCCGAGGCAATTCCTCACTTTCAGCGTGTGCATCCAGCTAATCTCGCCACTAGCCTCCATCTAATTGGCGCTTACTTCCAGTGTAAACGCACAGCTCAAGCGTTGCAGTTGACTACACTCACTTCCACGCAATACAAGAACGACGTCCAGGCGCATTTCACGCTCAGCGCTCTGCTAGCATCGGAAAAGCAGTATAAAGCCGCGCAACTTGAACTGGAAAAGGCTGATGCCTTGCAACCCGGGACCTTTGAGATTCTATATAACTTAGGTTTGACGTATTTACTCAATGCCAACAACTCCAAGGCGGAACTCGCATTGAACAGAGCGCTCACGCTGAAACCTGAGTCACCTGATACTCTGTACTTGCTTGCGAAGATCTACAATAACGAGTCGCGCCCTCTTGACGCTCTCGATATGCTCATTCGCGCACATAAGATCGCGCCTGAGAATCCGGACATTATCTTCCTCATGGCTCAGATCAGCATGTCTCAGAATTATTATGAAGATGCAATACCTCTGCTCGAATCTGGTCTTCAGATTGCTCCCCTGCGTTCCGATCTTCACGCCGCGCTGGGCAGGAGTTATTTAATGGCCGGCAAAATCGATCAGGCAATTGAGGAGTTCAAGAAATTGCTCGAGATTGATAACTCGGCAAGCACTTACGCATATCTGGGTCTTTCTTATCGCTATCTAGGACGATTTGATGAGGCGAAACAATATTATCAGCAAGGATTGAAACTGGATCCGCATAACACTTCCTGCTTATTCAACCTGGGTTTTATTGCGGAGCGGCAGGGAGATTCTGCCGAAGCCGAAACTATGTTCCAGGACGCGCTGCGCTATAATCCGGATTATTCTGACGCGATCTTGGAACTGGCTAACCTTCGTATCGCTTCCGGAAAGTTATCCGAGGCTGAGGGACTGCTGCGAAAATACGTTCGAGTTAGCCGCTATCCGGCTACTGGATACTACAAACTAGCGAAGGTCGAGAGAAGCCTGCATGAGACAGCTGCTGCCGAGCGGGACTTGAACGAATTTCAGAATATATCCAAAAACACTTATGTCGGACCCTATCCGTTCGAGCATTTATTCGACTATCTTGACAATCGTTCGAAGCTCACTCCCGAAGCCCGCGAACAACTTGACTTGACGGAACTATCTGATCAGGTTAAAAAGCATCCCGATCAACCGGAAGTTTTATACATGGTGGTTGAGGCATATTTGAAAGCTGGAAAGACGGACGAAGCCAAAAGCGCCATCGCGCAACTCGATAAGATCAGTCCCAGCGATTATCGGACTCTGACTGGGATAGGAGTATTGCTCGCACGCTATCATTATTACGACGATGCAATCCATCACTTTCAGGAAGCGCTGATTGCAAATCCCGGCTCGGACGAAGTGATATTCGACCTTGCGAACGCTTACTTCAGGAAGCGCAGTTATTCATTGGCATTGGACGCCGCCAGACAGGTTTCGCCAGACGGACGCAAGGACGAGGCTTACCTAGCTTTGCTCGGAGATATTTATGCGCATTTGGGAGACACTGCCCATGCCTCGGAGATTTTCCGCGATGCCATAAGCCGCAATCCGGACGACGATCAGAACTATCTCACTCTTGCCTTGCTGGAGTTCCGCGAAAACCATGTCGCAGATGCAAAACAGATACTTTTGAAAGGTCAATCCCGCATCCCCGGATCAGGAAAACTTCTTTGGGGTTTAGGACTCGCCTCAGTCCTTGAAGGGAAGACCGCAGATGCTGCCGGGCAGTTCGAGCGAGCAGTGGATTTGCTGCCAGAATGGCCTGGAAGCTATTCAATCCTGGGTGTTTTCTACTTTCAAACGGGACAGATCGCCAAGGCCAAAGAGGTGCTGGGCCGTTTCAAGAACAGCAGCGCAAGCGGCAGCTTGAATGTGAATCGGATTGAGCAGGTTTTAGCGCAAGCTCCTGATACCACCCCATCTGGTGATGCGCCCATGCCTATGGCGGACAGAATGCAGTTGCTCCAACTGGCGTTCTCGCTTGCAGACAGGACTTTGTGAGAACTTCATTTCACTTTCTTGCCAGATTCCTGTTCAGCGCGGCGTTCGTGCTGATAGCTTTTATCAGCGTATCCGGTTATCGGTTGGTTCGCGCTCAACAGCCTGCCAATACGCCGGAACCTTCTATTCCAGTGCGCTTTACGGATATCCGCAAAGCCGCGGGAATCACATTCGTTCAAGACTCCACGCAAACCGAGGAGAAATACTATTTAGAGACCATGGGCACCGGAGTCGCGTGGATCGACTACGATCAAGATGGACTTATGGACCTATACTTCGTCCAATCCGGCGCCACCGACGCATATAAGCCGGCCAAGCCATTGCGCTCGGCTCTCTATCATAACAATGGCGACGGAACATTTACAGATGTTACAGATAAGGCCGGCGTAGGAGGCGAGGGGCATTATGGCCAAGGTGTCGCCGTGGGAGACTACGATAATGACGGCTACCCCGATCTATATGTAACCGGTTACGGACGAGCAATACTCTACCACAATAACGGAGACGGTACATTCACCGATGTAACAGCCAAAGCGGGAGTTGGAGACGAGGGAAATTGGTCGACAAGCGCAGGATGGTTCGACTATGACAGGGACGGGTGGCTGGACCTTGTGGTTACCAATTACATTGATTGGAATCCTAAGAACAATTTGTGGTGCGGAGAACGCGCTCCTGGCTATCGTGAATATTGCAATCCGAATAACTACAAGGGTCAGAAGACCAAACTCTACCACAACAATCATGATGGAACATTTACCGATGTTAGCGATAAGTCGGGCGTTGGACTGCCTGAATCAAAGGGGATGGGAGTGGTATTGGCCGACTTCAATAACGACGGTTGGCCGGATATTGCCATTGCCAACGACACGTGGCCCAATTTCTTATTTCTGAACAATCACGATGGAACTTTCAGGGATGTCTCCTTGATTTCCGGGCTGGCCGCAAGCGAAGATGGACGATATGAAGCGGGTATGGGCATTGACGCAGCGGACGTGGATGGTGACGGATTGTTGGACGTGTACATCACCCATCTCGACATGGAATTGGATCGCCTCTATCACAACAACGGGGACGAGACTTTTACGGATGTTACTTATAGCTCAGGAATTGGCAGCAAGGCAATGCTATTGAGCGGAGTGGCCACCAAGTTTATCGACTACGACAATGACGGCTGGCCGGACATTGTGCAAGCGAATGGAGCCATGGTTGACAACGTGAATTTGTATCATAGCCAGATTACCTACAAGGAGCCGCTGCTGATGTTCCATAATCTTGGCAACGGCCATTTTGAAAAGTCGTCTGACTCTCTCGGCCCTGACTTTATTCGCCGGGTTGCCGGACGCGGACTTGCTACCGCGGACTTTTTTAACGACGGCAGCGTCGGAATTGCCGTCAATTGCCGCGGCGATTATCCCGAGCTCCTGCGCAACGTTGGCGGCAACGCAAATCATTGGCTTGAGGTTTTGTTGATTGGTACAAAGTCCAACCGTGACGGAATCGGTTCCGTTCTGAAGCTGACTGCGGATGGATTCGTGCGGGTCGACCAGGCGAAGGGCGGAACGAGCTATATGTCGGCGAGCGACCCGCGCATTCATTTTGGCCTAGGCAAGCGAACAAAGATCGATTCGCTTGTTATTACCTGGCCCAGCGGACAGGTGGATAAGTTGACCAATGTACCGGTGGATAAGATCATCGCCGTCAAAGAAGGGATGGGAATCGTTCCCCATTCATTTCCGAAAGTTACAGTAAAATGAGGCCGTTCACAACCGAAGCATCGGTCAGATCGGATTGCCGAAAGGTCTTCTCAACAGCAATCTTAGACGGCTATAATGGAATTCTATGAATATCCCGCGACGGCGCTTTCTTGGCTCATCTCTTGTTTTGCTCGGCAGCACGCTGACAGACGCTCTGGCGACTCCTCTTTGGAAGTGGAAGAATCCGCTCATTGTGGAAGCCGGAGTATCGGGTTCAGCCACGTCGCCGGTCCAGTTTGTCGACGTGGCGCAGCAAGCCGGACTGACTATTCCCAACGTGTGGGGCGGCATAGACACTAAACGTGTCATCATTGAAACCAAGGGAAGCGGGCTGGCGTTTTTTGATTACGACAACGATGGCTGGCTGGATATCTACTTGACCAATGGAAGCCGGATCAATGCGCATTGGGCGCCAGGAAAGGAACCAACCACTCATCTGTACAAGAACAACCGCGACGGCACATTTACCGATGTTACAGATAAGTCGGGACTGGGACGCGCCGGATGGCAAACCGGCGTTTGCGTCGGCGATTACGACAACGATGGATGGGACGATTTGTTCTGCACATTTTGGGGGCATAACATTCTGTTTCATAACAACGGAAACGGTACCTTTACCGATGTTACGCAGAAGGCCGGCCTTGCGCAGGAAAAGGGCCGCTGGGGCACAGGCTGCACATTTCTCGATTACGACCGTGACGGGTTTCTCGATCTTTTTGTGTGCAACTTCGTCAAGCTGGATCCGGATAAGCCGCTTTCCACCAGCGACATGAGCTTCTGCCAGTGGAAGGGCGTGCCCACCATGTGCGGTCCGCGCGGCCTGCCGGGTGACACGGACATTCTCTACCATAACAACGGAGATGGAACTTTTACCGATGTTTCAGAGAAGGCGGGCATTCTAAAGCCTGGCCCAAGATACTCGATTTCAGCAACATCGTACGATTTCGATAACGACGGATGGCCGGACATCTATGTCGCCGTAGATTCGGAACCTAGCATGATGTTCAAGAACAATCACGACGGCACTTTTACCGATGTCGCTGTGATCGCCGGTTGCGCCTACAACGATAACGGTCATGAACAGGCTGGCATGGGCCTTGGAGTGGCCGACTATGACTGCGACGGCTGGTTTGATATCTTCAAGACGAACTTCGCGGACGACACCTCCAACCTCTATCATAATAACGGCGATGGAACCTTCAGCGACCTGTCGTTTAATTCCGGCGTAGGAATCAATAACAGTTATGTGGCGTGGGGCTGCGGCTTCATCGACTACGATAACGACGGCTGGGCGGACATTATTCAAGTCAATGGACACGTTTATCCGGAGATAGACAAATATAACTTCGGCGAGAGTTTCAAGAACCCGCGCCTGGTTTACAAGAATCTTGGCAATGGACGTTTTAAGGATGTTTCCGCGGAGATGGGTTCCGGCATTAGCGCGCGTTTCTCCAGCCGCGGTGCGGCATTTGGTGACTATGACAACGACGGCGGCATGGATATTCTGATTTTGAATATGAACGACCTACCCTCACTGCTTCACAACGTCGGAGGAAACAAACAGAACTGGATCAAGATCAAACTGGTGGGAACCAAGTGCAATCGTACGGCAATCGGCGCTCGGGCGCGGGTTGCAACGGGCAAGCATGTTCAGATGGATGAAGTTCATGGCGGCACAAGCGTCATGTCGCAAAGCGACCTCCGCCTGCACTTTGGCCTGGGGAAAGTGGAGATCGTGGATTGGATTGAGATCAAATGGCCGACCACGCAGAAAATCGAACGATTTACGCAAGTAAAGGCGAATCAGATACTCACGATTCGCGAAGGCGACGGCATAGTTTCGACCTACAAACCTAGTACTAATGTGTTATAAGTTAGTTTCTTTTGTTTTGATGTGTGCTTGCGGCTGAGCGGCGGTACGTTATTGACCATAAGTCGCCCAGTACTGGATTATGCCCGCCAAGGTGAGCGTCTGCAAACTTATCTGGATGGGGTGTTCTTATTGCTTGCGCTACTTCTTGTAACACAGTATTACCAGGGCTTGTTGACAGGGTCGATTATTGCCGGTCTGATGGCGGCGCGGCCGTAGAACCGCGGACGACAAGACTGGTGGAAACCAGGAATTCGCGCTGCATCTTGGGGTTGCCGGCTTCTTCGGCCTGCTGGCGAAGGGCCTCGAAGGCCGCTTGCGCCAGATCGAAGCGGGACAGGCGGATGGTGGTGAGCGGCGGCAGCGTGAACTCGGCGAAGTCGATGTCGTCCAGGCCGATGACCGAGAGGTCGTCAGGCACGCGCAAGCCCTCCATGTGGGCGGCACGCAGCACACCGATGGCGGTCACGTCGTTCGAACAGAGGATGGCAGTGGGGCGAGAGGAGAGATTCTGCAACTTTCCATAGCCCACCAAGCCGCCCTTGAGCGTGTGGTCGCACTCGATCACCCAACTTGGCTCGATAGCGACACCACTAGCCTCCATCGCCGAGCGAAAATCGTGTTCGCGGGTGATCGCCGAGTGCAGCTTGTGTGGCCCGGAGAGAAAGGCAATCTTGGAGTGGCCCAGTTCAACCAGGTGACTGATGGCCGCGTGAATACCTGTGCTGTAGTCCAACAGGATGGTGCTGACTTTTGCCTCTCCCAGACGAAACTCGGCAAGCACCATTGGAATGTCGCGATGCACCAGTTCGTCAAGGACCGGCTCTTCCGCGCCAAAACTGAGTACGGCCACACCCTCCACCTTGCGCTCCAACATGCGGCGGACGCAGCTGGCCAAAATGGCTGGGTCGCCATTCGAGGAACTGACCAGGATCTCGTATCCGTGGGCGATCGCGATCTCTTCAAAACTCTGGATCAGTTCGGGGAAGAAGGGATTGGTAATGTTTTCAACGATGATGCCGAAAAGACGGCTGCGGCCTGAAACCAGGGCGCGCGCCTGGGAATTTGGAAAGTAATTCAACTGCTCGATCGCCTGCCAGACACGCTTGGAAAGACGCTCTCTCACAGCCGAAGAGCCGTTGATCGTTCGCGAGACGGTGGCGACGGAGACCTTTGCGAGAGCTGCGACGGTGCGTATATCGGGCGTCTTGACAACTGCCTTGCGCGTAGCTTTTCGAACCACGAACCGTTTCTGTTCCATAAGGGTTTAGTATGGGCCGGAACTTCCATTTTGCTTTCCCGGCTACAACATTATACCGGCAGTTGTCGCTGCTGCGATCTTATTCTGCATTCGTTCCAGAACCAAGGAACCGGACGCGCCCGGCAGGGTCTTTGCCAGAACCAAATGGCCATGATTTGTCCCATTTCGAAGCAGTTTCTCAGACACCCCTCCCTCAACCCCTTCCGTCGTCCAGATTGGTTTCGTCTGGCTGCCGCGCATGCCAGTCCGGACCAACGCTGTAGCAAGATGAAAAGTCTCACTAGTTCTACGATTTCCCGTGCGAAGCCGCACTGGCTGGTGGCTGTCAACAGACTTGCCATCTCGTCTCGTGTGAGCGGCTGTACCTGTTTGCGAACAATTGGAAGAGATTTCAGCTCGCTGCTGACATCAGTGGGAATCAGGTCGATGGAATGCGCTCAGCGAAAGAACGTCTTCACCACCGAACAGGCCAGGGCCGGGCCGCCTGAATCCTTGTTGAAGTTCCAGGTAGTCCGCCATTCGGTCAGCATGCGCGCCGAGAGGTCCTTCAGGAGGATGACGTTCCGCGAGTACGCGTAGTCTCGAAGTCGCGCTAGCAGCCGTTGGGCTTTCGAAGAGTCCTTGATCCCCCGCTGCGACCGATCCACCATGTAAAGTTCTAGTGCCACATCGATCGTGACGTGGTCGGGCGGCTTGGGCGTTTGAATTCCCAAGGCCTCAAGCCCGAGTTCCTCCTCGAACTTGCGCGCAGCTTAGTGGCAATCTCCCAGGTGCGTGTCTTGGCCGACTTCTTGTGGCTCTTGCCCCAACGCAGCCAGAGGGGGTATTTGCACCGCCGGTACTGGCCCGAATTGCTTACTTTACTTTGCCGGCACCTTGCCGAGTGCCAGGTATAAATAGTGACAACCACAGTAACTCCCTCTGGCAGCTGATACCCGCTAGACGGCCCGGAGCCGAGAGGAAAAATTTCCCTGGCGGTACAAAAGCAATATACAAATCTGGGATTTTTGCGTAAAGAATTGGATTATAAGGAGATATATTTGGCTCCTCAGGTAGGAGACAAAGTAAGGTTTTTAGCGGTCCGGGACCATCCGATAGAAAACATACAATCATTTATTATCAATAAGATAACGTCCGCACAGGTCCGGCGTCTTCCGGCTAAAGCGATGAAAATATGTTGGCCTTT
>Ga0326727_10005623_pt1 | contig 35516 bp, 27 predicted proteins | sample MB2enrmetagenome_FD_207643 | JGI IMG/M metagenome (GOLD analysis project Ga0326727, IMG submission 207643) | Lab enriched peat soil microbial communities from McLean, Ithaca, NY, United States - MB29MY | ecosystem: Environmental > Terrestrial > Soil > Wetlands > Peat | place: USA: New York...
TTTTTGTCGATGGTTGAATGCGGCGCAACTGGCAGGCATGGCGACGGTTTTTTGCAAGTCAATCGACCCTAATATATGACCGCTTGCGACGACGGAGAGGTGGCACAATCTCCAGCTTCTCGTAGACACCCTCCCTGTCGAGCCCCTGGACCAGCTTCGACATTGACAACTCGAATACCTCGCAAATGCGAAGTAGGGTCGTAACGGTAATCGCGCGTCCGGCTTCCACCTGCTGCCAATGCCGGGTGGAGAAGCCAAAGCTCAGCATGTCCTCCTGCGAGTATCCCCGCCCCTTGCGAAGCTCTCGCACTCTTGTACCCAAGGCGCAGAAGAATTTGTCTTGATTCGCCACCCATTGAGATGTAAAGTGTTACGAGCAAAAACACCACGAGCAGATTAGCGTTGAAGGCGACCCAGGAATGCTTACTGACTTGCGTAGACCCTTCATGAATCACCCGAACGACCCTGAAGGCTGCCGACCATTCCGCAACCTCATGGCGCGGCCCCAGCCCCACAGTGCAGTGCGAGAGTCCGTCGGAATAGTGCTAGGCGATTCGATCGACAGTTTTGGCTGGAACGATGCAGTTCCAGCGGCAGCCTTGATGGCGTGCTCGAAGAACAAGAAGCCTCAAAAGGAGAGCAAATGTACTGTAGTTCATGTGGAACTCAAGCCGATACAAGAACAAATTTTTGCAGTAAGTGTGGCGCTGCACTTGTCAAACGAGAAGCTGGCCCTGGCAATACCCACTTGTGGTCCATTGTCGTTTGCGCCACGCTTTTTATAAGCCCGCTCCTCTACTTCGGATATCTAGACAAGATACTCGACAACTTTCCTATTGTTGATAACACGGTGTTGCGGCTAACGGATAAAGACAAGGTCATTATATTCGGAGCTTTTGATGCATTTATGGGTTGGGCAATCTGGATCGCTGTACAACTATCCAAAAAGAAGCCAGCTTGCCTCGCAAAACTGAAGGTCTTTCTCGTCGTTAACTTTGCTCTCGTCGGTGCCAGTGCGCTGGCTGCTGGACTCGTGGATATTCTAGACGAATTGGGCCCGCGTCTCCTTTTTCATGGCGCTGGGCTCGTCATCAGCTTCCTTTATTTCAAGAAGTCGAAGAACGTCCGAACCATTTTCCGAACCAATATTTGAGAATGAGAGAGCGCTGTGAAGAAAGGAATCGTAAGGAATCCAATCGCTGCGGCAGCGATTGTCGCCGTCTTAGTTACCGCCTTCTTCTGTACCGGAGGCTGTGGTCACAGGGACAGGGAAGAGTCCATCGCCACGGTGATCAAGTTCATCAACGATCATGCTAAGGGCAACATACAGATGTCGCTCCAAAGGCCCGACGGAACGCTAGTTCAGATGGTGAGCGAATACTCTACGGTAGCCACGACCACCGAAACCTGCAAGCTGCATATACACTCGGTCACAAACAACTACCGGGTAAACTACTACGAAGCCTCGCCTACCCTCCGCAGAATCCATGATTGCACGATTGGCCTACACGAGCTGCCAGATATGTCCATAAGCGTTGATACGCAATCCCCGGCGGAGGCGGAAGCGCAGAAGCAGGATGGTGGCCTCAACTCTGAGAACATCCAAGGCCCATCCCGCTCACATCTCAACATCTTTGATTCAGAGAGAGTGGATTGCTGGTCGGACGACGAGTGGACAGGTGACACAGCGGGGAACCAACCATCCGCTACAAAAGGCGGGGGACGTCACTTACACGGTTTCAGGTTGATCTTCGCGACGGGGTCTGAAGCCGCAACTGCCGCCAACGATCTGAGAGCGGCAGCTGCGACCTGCCAGTAGTCAGCAAACAAACGCAGTGAAGAGAGGGATGAGGACCATGCACAAGCACTTGTCAGTAGGTATCCTTTGCGTAAGCGTTCTGCTTGTGACTGGATGTAGGGACCGTCACTTTGGAGCCATAACGCCTGCTGATGTCCAGGCATCGAACATCAACGTCCACTCCCACCTTGACTTCGAGTCGTCCTATGTCAGTCCTGGACACGCTGGACGAGCGCGTATGACAACTACGATCGACACCGTAGCAGAAGCCATTGGACCCTGTAAGCTACGCGTTGAGGAAGCTCAGACAATATCCCAAGTCCGAGACGAAGACCATCCTGAGTCTATACCCAGCGAACGCACAATGCGAAAGTGTGTCCTCGACTTGAGCGGGCTGTCAGGGTCATCGGTCTACCTGCGAACTCAATCGATGTCGGACGTAGCTGACGACGGAAATACTAGGGATGCGCAGAGTCCAGCCATCTCCGCTGTCATGGTCGACGATCCTCAACGCGTGGACTGTCATAGGGAAGACATGGCCGGAAAACGTGTCCCCGACAGCGTAAAAGGGTCTGACCTTCAACTGATCTTCACCGCGGAGGCAGAGGCTAAAGTCACGGCCGATAGCCTGAGGGAGACAGCTGGCTCATGCTCCCAATAGACCTGCAAACAAGCACTATCAAAAGACCATGATGAATAGAATTCTGATTAATTGATGACGTGTCTGCGGCGCGGATAAAATCAAGAATATTCCTCACTCTGGCCGATGTTAAGAATACTCCGTTTTCAGATGATCGATGAAAAGCTGGTGATATGCATGGCAAACCGACTTTCATGGACAGCAGGAATAGGGTAACATTGAAAGCGGCAACCAATATCTTATGTGGAGCTGCGTGATCATACGCACGCAAGAGTCCGCCCTAAATCCCCCATTTTCTTACAAATCGATGATGTCGATTAGCTCGCCAAGCGTTTCAAGTGCAAGGTCAACGACAAAGCGATGATGAGTGAAGAGGATGGGTTGAAGGTAAGCGCCGACGCGCTTGCATATCAAGCGGCCAGAGCAGCCACCATTCAGGAACGAATTGCCGCTTGATGCTTCTGGCAGACCACAACTCCAGTGATGGAGAAGACCATGGCAACGATTGCTGAAACGAATTCGCTTTTTGAGATTGACGCAGAACTGGACGGCCTGCTCGATGAGATCGAGGAGCAAACTGCACAGGGCGGCGAGCCCGCCGAGGAGATCGTCGCCCGTTTCCAGCAATTCTGTTCGGCTCACGGTGAAAAGGTGGATCGGATCGGGCGCTTCCTGCGCCGAATGGAGGCGCGCGAGCAGTTCTGCCGCAGCGAGGCTGCACGTCTCGGCGACCGGGCACGAGCCGCGGCCGGCAAGGTTGAGCGAACCAAGAACATGGTCCTCTACTATCTAATGAGCCGCGACCTCAAAGAGATCGAAGGACGCGAGTTCACCTTGCGTGCTCAGAAGAACAGTCAGGACTCTGTGCGGATCACCGATGAGGCAGCACTACCAGTCGCCTTTCGCAAGATCGACGCCCGTATCGACGGTGTCCTCTGGGAAAACGTTCTCTCAAATCTTCCCGATGAGCTTGGCAGAATGCTCAAGAACACACTGGAAGAGTCAAGGCCAGACATCGACACGATCAAAACGACCATCCAGCGCGAAGAAGGAGTCCCCGGCGCTGAGCTGCGGCGAGGATGGCACCTGAGAATCAAGTAGCAGCTTCCGCAGCTTCGGGATCGGCCCGCTGGCGCCTCCATCTCAAGCCGTTCCTGGGCTCGGTCCCAGCAACAGAGCTCGACTCCCAACTCCTGGCGCGCTACATCGACAGGCGCCGTGAGGAGAACGCAACCAATGCCACGATCAATCGAGAACTCCCGTGCCTGAAACACATGTTTCGCCTCGCCTACCAAGCGAGCCCGCCGCGGGTGCCGAGCGTTCCACATTTTCCCCATCTCAAGGAGAACAACGTGAGACAAGGCTTTGTCACACCCGAGCGGTTTGCGAGACTCGTCGTCCACCGCTCGGACCTGTGGCTCCGGGCGATGCTGGAGACTGCCTACAGCTATGGTTGGCGGGTACGCGATTGTGGACAGGGCGGACATTCGCGCGGCCTTGCAACAACTTGAACGCGCTCGGCGGAAACAGTTTGATCCTATCGGCGAGCGTAGTTCAGGGCGCGAATGCACACTTTCCTCCCAACCACTGATAGCTGTCTGTTAGTGATTCCAATACTCACTCTACATTCCAATCCCAGCGTCATCTGCTGGTCATGGACGAATGCTGCCACCCCGAAGCGCGTCCCAGTACAGAGCTACTCTGTCGCGCTGCAACCGCTCTGAACGCGGCTCTCGGTGTGCTTGCTGCTGTCGTTACAAAAGGATCCGAAGAACACGCAGTATAAACCCAACATAATCAAGGGCCCGATCTCCCCGATCCGGCCGTTCCAAAACCTATACCTTGAGGTGCACCCCTTCGGTGAGACAGTTTGTGTTTTGACAGTTCGCCGTTGGTTGAAGAATAGTGTTCATTTTGTTGGTTGTGCGTCAGACTGAGTTGCGGTTGGTGAAGCAGACACAGGCTCTGGTGGAGACCAACCTGTCAAGGAATAGCCAGCTGGAGACTCATCGATCCGATGAGCTGGGGAGTCGGCCGAAACCGGCTCCCCGCGTCCTTTCCGGGGTCGGCCGCGCCGTTGTTGCCCGATTTCGCAAAACGTAATATGGTTCGTTTACTATGAAGTTGCTTTTCTGAACAGGTTCCCACGGGTGTCAGGATGCGCGCCTCGCTTTTCATTACCTGTTATAACGACACGCTCTTTCCAGAGACAGGCCGCGCCGTTGTAACGCTCCTTGAGCGACTCGGCGTGCAGGTGGATTTCCACCCCAGGCAGACCTGCTGCGGCCAGATGCATGCCAATACCGGATTCCGCCCCGAGGCTTTTTCCCAGGCCAAACGGTTTGTTTACATTTACAAGGATGCGGAAAACGTAGTCATTCCTTCCTCCTCGTGCGTGGCGATGATTCGCGACCAATACCCCGGACTCTTCGAGGAATTGGGAGACGAAAGCCTGCGGAGCGAATATGCAGCGCTGGCGCCCAGGGTCTTTGAGTTGAGCGAATTCCTCGTAGACCGTCTAGGCGTAGAAGACGTGGGAGCTTACTTCCCGCACCGCGTGGTTTACCACGCCAGTTGCCACGGGATGCGGGCGCTGGGGCTGGGAGAACGTCCTTACCGCTTGCTTGACAAGGTACGCGGACTCGATCTGGTACGACAGGCCAACCCGGATCGCTGCTGCGGCTTCGGCGGGACTTTCTCCGTAAAGAATGGCGATGTTTCCAGCGCCATGCTGACCGCCAAATTGCAGGACATTCTGGCTACCGGCGCCGAGTACTGCACCGCACTCGACAACAGTTGCCTGATGCACATGGGCGGCGCCATGCACCGACAGTTTGCCGCCATGAAGACCGTTCACATGGCCCGTATTCTGGCGGCGACGGCGGACGAGCCCATGGAGGAGCCGGCATGAGCATGGCCGACTCCCAGCCCGTTCTCGATCCGCGCCTCGCTGCGCCTTTCCCAAAGGCGGCGTTGCCGGTGCTGCGCAATCCGCAACTGCGCAAGAACGTGGCGCACGCCATCGATGTAATTCAAGCCAAGCGCGCTCGGCTGGTCGAGGAAAAGACCGACTGGCAGGAGCTGCGCAATGCAGCCTCGGCCATACGGAACCATGTACTGGAAAACCTGAACCATTATCTGGAGACCTTCGAAGCGCGCTGCACTGCGGCCGGAGGCCAGGTTCACTGGGCCGCCGATGCCGAGGAGGCGCGACGCATCGTGCTCGATCTTCTGCGCCAGGAGAATGCCAACGAGGTCATCAAGATCAAGAGCATGACCACGGCAGAGATCCAGCTCAACGGGTTTCTTGAGGAAGCCGGCATCACTGCCCACGAGACGGACCTGGCCGAGATCATTCTGCAACTGGGCAGGCAGGAGCCTTCGCACATCGTTGTTCCGGCCCTGCACATCAATCGCAGCCAGGTGCGCGAAATCTTTGCGCGGATCATGAATCTGCCCGAACTGTCCGACGATCCACAGGCTCTGACCGCCGCAGCCCGAAATTATCTGCGCCGTAAGTTCCTCTCGGTTCCCGTCGCCATCAGCGGGGCCAACTACCTGATTGCCGAGACCGGTTCGGTAGCGGTTGTCGAGTCGGAGGGCAACGGCCGGATGTGCCTGACGCTGCCGCGCACGCTGATCACGATTGCCGGAATTGAAAAAGTTCTGCCGCGGTTCCGGGACCTGGAGGTATTTCTGCAATTGCTGGGCCGCTCGGCAACCGGCGAACGCATGAATCCGTATACGTCGCTGTGGAGCGGTGTTACGCCCGGCGACGGCCCGCAAAGCTTTCACGTCATCCTGCTGGATAATGGCCGGTCGGCGATGCTGCGCCGCCCGGTCGAGCGGCAGACGCTGAAGTGCATCCGCTGCGCCGCCTGCATGAATGCGTGCCCGGTTTATCGCCAGACAGGCGGCCACGCTTACGGGTCGGTCTATCCCGGTCCCATCGGAGCAATTCTCACTCCGCAGTTGATGCATTTGGAATACGCCCAGTCGCTTCCCTATGCCTCCACACTTTGCGGCGCCTGCTACGAGGTCTGCCCGGTGAAGATCAATATTCCCGAGGTGCTGATCGATCTGCGTGCCCAGGTCAACAGCCGGGAGAGGCGCGAGGCGCGCAGGTTCTTCGATCCCATGTACATCGGCCTGCGCATCGCCAACTTCTTCTTTGCCGGTGAGCGGCGATTCCATCTGGCGCAGCGCATGGGCCGGATCGGGCTGGGGTTGTTCACGCGCCGGGACGGATGGATTCACTCCCTGCCTTCGGTAGGAGCCCAATGGACGCAGACTCGCGACCTGCGCGGATTGCGGCGGCAGAGCTTCCACGCCTGGTGGGCCGAGCGCAAGAAAAGCGCCGTGAGTGCTGCCAGCAAGGAGGCCCGATGACGACTGCGACTCGCCAGGAGATCCTCACCCGTATTCGCACTGCGACGGCCGGGGTCAGCCACAAAGGCGAAGAGTGCGAAGAAGCCTATCGCGGGATCGAGCGAGACTATCGTCACGTGAGCGATCAGACGATCGGGCAGCGAATCGATTTACTTACCGAGCGGCTCCAAGAATACGGCGCCACGGTGGCCGAATGCTCGCCGCAGGAGCTGCCATCGGCGATTGCACGGGAGATCACTGCCAGCGGCAAGCGCATCCTGGCCGCGCCGAGCGCTCTGCCTGCTGATTGGCTGGTCCGCGGCCCAGAGTGGAGGCTCGACCGCAACCTGTCCACGGCAGAAATCGAGGCGGCGGAGGGAGTGGTAACGGTGGCTACGTGCGCTATTGCGGATTCGGGGACGATCGTGCTCCACCATGGACCTGCTGAAGGCCGGCGCATCCTGACCCTGTTGCCCGACTGGCATTTATGCATTCTGCGCACGAGCCAGGTTGTGGCAATCCTGCCGGAGTACTTCGACCGTTTCCCACAGCCGCCTGCCCTCATCACATGGATTTCAGGGCCGAGCGCCACAGCCGACATTGAAATGACCCGCATCAAAGGGGTGCACGGGCCGCGCTCGCTGACTGTGATTCTTGTGAATGACACGGCTTGAGACAGCAGAGGCTCGATGAAAACGCCACGTTCTGTGTGAGTAAATTTCAGAGCGAGCCGGCGTAGCCAGCAAGCACCGCTGAAACGATCAGCAGCGCTAGTCCCGACGCCAGCAAACCCCTGGTCTTGCCGCCCGTGCCCTTCCACTCGCCCAACAGAATGCCCAGCAACTGGCTGAAGAGAATCGAGGCGGCCATGAGCACGGCCCAGCCGATGTAAGAAGTGCTGCCCATGCGCGGTTCGCCGGTTTTGAAACAGACAAACTGCGTGCACCAGACGGCTCCGGCCAGAGCAGCAAAGAAAAGATTTGCAAGAACCGGAGAGCCGCTGCGCACATAATCGCCCGCGGTCTTGTTCCTGAAGTTCAAAATAAGACACCAGCAGCCGTTGACGAAAAAGCCGCCCAGCAGCACGACGACCAGCACCGGGATGCCAGCCCAAATTACGTTCGTTGCCGGCGCGGTTGTGAGCGCGAGCTTTTGAATTTCCGGTCCGCCCTGCAAACCGAAGCTCATGGCAGAACTCATCAGTCCGGAGAAGATCGCGGCGATAATCCCTTTGCGGAAATTGAACTCGGCGACGGCCTTCTTTTTTGCTTCTTCGGGCATTTCCGCTTCTTTGGAGCGGCCGGCCATTCCCACGCAAACGATGCCCACGAGCGAAACCAGCGCTGCCAGTACTGAGACTTTTCCTCCAGCCGTGGTGAACATGGCTGCCATGGCGGCGTTGCCCTTGAGCATGGGCGGGATCAAAGTGCCGGCCGCCGAGGTAAGGCCAGCGCCCATGGCGAGGCCCAGGCCGAAGCCGAGATAGCGGATCATCAAACCCCAGGTCAGCCCGCCAAAGCCCCAGAGCATTCCGCAGATCAGGCAATAGACGATCTCGCTGCGCGGCGCCGCGCTCAACACGGCCAGGGTATTCGGCGAGGTCGTAGAGGCCAGGATCCACGGCACCACAACCAGACCCACCAGCGCGTAGATCAGCCAGTAGCTCTCCCAGGCCCACTTCTTGACCCTGGAAAAGGGCAGATAAAATACTGCGCCCGCCAAACCACCCAGCATGAAAAGAAAGATACCCAGTGTGGGATTCGAGGCATTCACAGAGTCCATTGTTCGTTCTCCTGCTCTCCTGGTGAACCGCCCGGCAGATCGGTTTCAGGGCCAAACGGGGAGCCGGCGCGCCGCGGCATGGGACGTGAGATGCAGCTCCCGGGATGGATTATTTGCGCTGGCTCAGCACATCCGCTTCGTATTTGCGAACCGCGTCGAGCCACTCGCCGCCGGCTGGCACGCCGTGGCTGGCGCAGTGAACCTCCCAGACCGCCTGCCAGGGCATGGACTTCTGCTCTTCGAGCAGGGCCAGCCGGGCAGTGAAGTCAAATTCATTCTCGGCCTTGACAAGTAACGCCCTTGGCTCGAGCAGCGCCTGCAGCAACGCCTTCTGCATATTACGCGCGCCGATCACCCAGGCCGCCACGCGATTGATGCTGGCATCGAAGTAATCCAGGCCGATGTAGACCTTCTTCAAGGCATCGGCGCGGACGATCTCTTGAGCAATGGCCTGCGTGGCTTCATCCAGCAGCACCACGTGATCGCTGTCCCAGCGCACCGGGCGCGAAACGTGGAGCAGCAGTTCGCCGATAAAGCAGAGCGCGCTGGAAATCTTGTCGGCCACGCTCTCGGTGGGATGATAGTGGCCCGCATCCATGCAGAGCAGGGTCTTGCGCGTGGCCGCGTAAGCGAGATAAAAATCGTTCGATCCCACCGTGTAGCTTTCAGCGCCGATGCCGAAGAGCTTGCCCTCGACGGCAACCTTGTGATGCTTGCCGTCCGCAGCAGCAACGATTGTGTCAAGCGCTTCGATGAGGCGCAGGCGCGGGCTCATGCGATCGGCGGGTAGATCCTTCGAGCCATCGGGAACCCAGATGTCCATCACGGTGGTACTGCCCAGTTCCTTGCCGAAGTATTCGCTGATCCCGCGGCAGGCGATGCAGTGATCGATCCAGAATTTGCGAATCGCCGCGTCGGGATGGCTGAGCGTGAAACCATCGGCGCTCCTGGGGTGCGAAAAGCAGGTGGGATTGAAGTCCAGGCCCATCTTCTTTTGTCTGGCCCAGTCCACCCAGTTCTGATAGTGCTTCGGCTCGATCGCGTCACGCTCCACACGATGGTCGGATTCGAGATAGATGGCGTGCAGATTGACACGCTTGGCGCCTGGGATCAAAGAACACGCTAGCTCCAGGTCGCCGCGCAACTCTGCGGCATTGCGGGCGCGGCCGGGATAGTTGCCGCTGGTCTGGATGCCTCCGGTCAGCGCGCCGCTGGGATTTTCGAAACCCAGCACGTCGTCGCCTTGCCAGCACTGCATTGAGATCGGCGTCGCTTCGAGCGTGCGTAAGGCGACATCTGTATCGACACCCTGCCCGGCGTAACGCTCTTTGGCAATCTCGTAAGCGTCCATCTTCTTCTTTTCCGTCACGCTCATCTCATTCTCCCTTGTATTTCGTCTTCAATAATTGCTGAAACTTCTGGTACACCACATCCGGAACGTCTGCCTGAGGACTGTACTCTTCGAACGGAAAGGAGGCACGAACCAGCGCCCGCGCCGCTTCCAGGTTTTCGAGAGTGCCGAGCGCGATCATCTGGGCGCTCAGGTTGCCCAGCACCGAAGCCTCGACGGGGCCTGCGGCTACCGTCAGGCCGCAGGCATCGGCACAAAGCTGGTTGAGCAGGCGATTCTTGCATCCGCCGCCGATAATCCGGATCCTGGATAGCTTTCGCTGGCGCAGGCACTCCAACTGCTCCTTGACGCTGCGGTAGGAGAGCGCCAGGCTATCGAAGATGCAGCGGGCCATCTCGGGAACGGTGAGGGGCTCCGGCTGATCCATTTGGCGGCAGTAGCTGCGGATGGCCCCAGTCATCGAGGGCGGATTCAGGAAGAGAGGATCGTCGGGATTGACGATGCTGCGCCATCCCGGAAGCCGTTCGACCTCGGCGTCAAGAGCGCGGAGATCCGTAAGATTGTGCTCCTCGCAGACGCGCTGGAAGGGCCACATGCCCATGATGTTCTTGAGAACCCGGAAGCGGCGCTCCAGGCCGCCTTCATTGGTGAAGTTCATGCGCATGGCATCATCGCCCGCATAGGGAACGCGGCTTTCAATACCCATCAGCGACCATGTGCCCGAGCTGATGTAAGCCTCGTCGGTGTTCTCCAATGGGGTACCGGCGACCGCCGAAGCCGTGTCGTGGGTTGCGGGAGCAACTATGGTGACCGCCCCACCGTTGATCTGCGCCGGGCCGAGCACAGTAGCCGCCTGGATGGGAGGCAGCATCAACCTGCGCTTCAGGCCGGCGGCCCGCTCGAGGGCGTCGTCCCACTCGCCCGACAAACCGAGAACCTGGGTCGTCGTAGCGTTTGTATATTCATTCGACGGTACGCCGCAAAGGCGAAAGTTCAAATAATCGGGAATCATCAGAAGATGACGCGCCGCATCGATCCACTGCGGTTGCTCGTCCGCCGTCGCAGCCAGCTGGTAAAGCGTATTGAAGGGCAGAAACTGAATGCCGGTGCGCCGGTAGATCTCTTCCTGAGGGATTCGCTTCAGCACACGCTCCATGGCCGGAGGGTTGCGCTTGTCGCGATAACAAACTGCTTTTCCAACCCGGTTGCGATCGGCATCGAGAAGAACGAAATCAACTCCCCAACTGTCGATGCCTACGCTGGCGATCGGGTCGTCGGCAGCACTTTTTCCGAGCGCGGTTTGAATCTGGGCAAATATCCCGTCGATATCCCAGCACTGGTAACCGGTCTCGGCATCGTCGATCATTTGGCTTCGGAACCGGCTGACCTCGTTCAGAACCAGTTTGCCGTCCGATACGCTGCCTTCCACCAGCCGGCCGCTTCCTGCGCCAAGATCAATGGCTATGCTTCGGCTGTTTCTTGATTTGCTGCCGCCGTGCAGGTTCATCGTCGCTCTTCAAACATCCGCTTCAATCGTACTGTTTGAATCCAATTCAGCAAAGGCCGCTGTGCAGGGTGTCAATCACCGACGAATGCCCTCGATTGCGCTGATCCTGTCGTTCGTCAAAATGCCACCGCATGCAGTTTTTTGCGAAGGGCAGCTGTTGAGATCCCATCAAAACGGCTATCTCCCGATCGCTGATGCAATGCAAATTCCACCTATGCGTTCCACACCACATCCACTGCACATATTCGAGTGACCGATTGCGCAGATGAGTGTCCGCTCACTCTTGGCCGATAGTTCTGACCGCAGCAGAGATAAGCTTCACAGGTCCAATCAAGCCCGAAGGTGCTGACAATAATGGGGTCATTGAGTAATAGCCCGAAGCATGGCTGTTCGACAATTGCGCCATGCGATTAAGGAGTGTCGTGTCCAACGTGATAACGATTTGGTTCTTTCCCGGCTTGAGAAAGTTTCTTACGGACCATTCCCCGCCAGGCGTCGTCTGATTGGTCACCCGGTTTCCATTTACATACGGATGCATAGCGCCCGCCACGTCGCCCAAGTCCAAAAGAACGTCGCGATGGGAGTCAAGCCACGATTCTGGAATGTCCACGGTGGCGGTATAAGTTGCACTTCCTACGGCGCTCTCCAGCCCGGGAATGGACCGCCAGTCGCGGAGCGCTGCCAGATCGATGTTGTGTGCGGTATGTCCATTGGGGGAAATCTCATCTACGTCGAGATGCCACGCGTCGACCTCGATCGGTGCTGCCACCGCGCCCAGATCAACGGTCAGGGCCCTGCCATTGCTCAGCACGACGGTTTGCTTAACACCTCGCGTGTCACGGATCAGGAGATGCCCATCCTCACTCAGTGCTTCTTCAGCGCTGGTCGTGGTCACATGAACAGGTGCGGCTTCGTGCCGGAACAGCAACGCGGTCGTCGCATGAGCCGGCAGGACCACAGGAACTGATACTACTCCGTTTCCTGCCTGCCACTGTGCAACCCGGCCGGCCGTACCGTTCCACAGATCGAGCCGGTAAGGAACGCCGGAAGTGACAAACCTTCCGGTGGCGGAGACGTCCTTCGCGGTGGGATTAAACACCCACCAAATGTCCTCGTTCTGGTCGGTCTTGCGGTGAACGGTTAACAACGGGGAAACGCTACCAAAGCTTGCCGATGGCCTGCACCCAAGTCGTAGCAAAGCGCCAGCTACCTCATCAGCGGTGTCCACTCGAGCGACATTCCCGAGCTTGAGCAACCGGGCCATGGCCTGAACCACGAGGGCGTCTAGCTGGTCGGCGTGATTCAGCCCGGGGTTTTTGCTCGGCGGACTGCCGACGACTACGACTTTCAGTCCGCTACGCGCTGCGGCGAGGATCGTCTGGGCGGCATCTGCCGGAATCGCTGACTGGTTGTTGATAATCAGCGCCCGATAGGATGGCCCAGATCCGAAGAGGCGCCCCTCTACGGCCGTCGCTCGTTTCGTCGTGAGGGATACTGGATCCACAAAATCATAGGTATAGCCCGCGCTCTCAAGCGCGCTACTCGGAAACTTGGGCACGTTCGATTCATGAACCGATGCAAGGCCCTTGTCGAGATAGATCACAGCGTCAATTTGCGGCTTGCCCGTCTCCAGGACCAGAGTAGAGCGCGCAAAATAATCAGCCAGATCTCGCCAGTCGCGCCACTGCGGCCAACCGGTTGTCCATGCGTCGCCGATTCCAAGCGCGAACCCGAATCCCGGAGCCGGCCATGAGTCGTCGATCGCCATGAAAGCGGTAAGCAGCCCCATGGTGATTCCCCCCGCTTGCGCCTCATTGAGTTGTTGCGCATAGTCGATGGGCTGCTTCTTATACATGGCCAAGTCATCGCCAAACTCAAATGTGGCTCTCTTGCCCTTGTTCAGGTGCGCTCCCGAGCCCGTGAGGCGATAACTGTCCATCGCCAGGCGCCACCGGTCGCTGCCGTAGACAGGAAAGTTAGCTCCGGATTCAATCATCCATCCCGAGTCGAGGGCCTCATTCTCGGGAATATCTACGGCCGCCCCGCTCCGGGTCATATTGAGCTGCAGATAGTTATATGCGACCTGGACTCGCGAGGACATTCCCATCGCGTTGAGTTTGTCGGTGAAGGTCTTGAGATAGCGGTCGACGTACAGATCGGTGAGAGTGCGGGCGTAGTCGTAGCGGACACGGTTGCCCACGCCGTGAATGAAATCATATTTGGGAGTCAGCGGGGCAGCACCCCAGCCTGGAGTGAGTGGATCGAATGAGGATTCTTTCGGTCTGTAGAGCGCCGGCAGATATTTGATGACCGAGTAGCCGCGCCGGCTCTCGAATTGGGCCGGCAAGTCGGTCGTCCAAAACATCTCGGTTTCAAGCTCGATCGAGTCGTGCGCGAATTGCCCGCCTTTGAGAAGACGGAGATTCTCCGGAGTGAGGAAGTTGCTCTTGAGATAGTCGAGTGCCTGCGCAATTCCCTTGCCTGAAAAGATATCCGCAATGAAGTATCTGCCCGGCGGCTCAGCCGGCACACGAGCGCTCCAGACTGCAGGGTTCTGGAACGGCGGGCCGTTCGGGTTTCCTATTTGGCCTGTGGCGCGCTGCCAAAAGCCAAATACCAGCCACTTCCCCTTCGGAACTGTCCAGTGCAGACGCCCTGCTTTGTCAACAACAGAGGTAAGGTCGATCGCGGTCTCAGGATCAAGGAGGATCGGCGTCCCCGAGGCGTCGGTTACCTGTGCTGCTGTAACTGCGACAAGCAAAAGGGTGGGGCTGGGTGCAAGCTTGTCTGCGGGAAGAGCCGGCGGGGCAGAATCATAGGCCAGTGCGCCATCGCTGATCAAGATAGGACTTGGCACTGTAGTCAGTTGCTGCATCGAATCGGCCTCGGATATCCCAGGGCTCGCATACGGCTGGCTGCCGCCGGGAGCAAGATCGATCCGTACGCCATTCTTCTTCGCTGCGATGAGCGCCTTGGCGAGCCATGCGCCCGATTGCGGGCTCTGAAAATCGATCCCGAGTTCCGCGGCGCCGAAGCCGCTCTCCGCAAGTTTTTCGAGTTTCGCCGGAGTCTCGGCGTCAATGCGTCCCGCCCGCGCTTTCAACCTCACATCGGCGGGAGGGTTTTGGAACCCCGGAAGGAGTTCCGCCGCTGGCGACGCAGAGGCACCGCGTTGAACGGCACTGCGGGCCTTTCCAAGCTGCTGCGCCGTCAAGCCAATACCGCAGGCAAACAATGCCAGCGCTACGCTCATCCATAAGACGCTCTGCGTTCTCCGGTCAGGGCTATTCATGTCCGCATACCCTCCCGTGATTCCTTGATTTCATACTTTGCCGTCGGGGCTGCACCCGCTCCGACAATTCGGCGGATACTCGCGGTCTTCGAGATCACAACTGTTTATAATTGGGGCACGCATCCCTATTGGACATCGATGTTTAATCGTAGCAGTGACTCTCGTAAGGGCGCTATGATATCTCTGCAATAGAGATATGCACTGGAGTCATGATCGTGCGGGCTGTTTGAGCAGCGAACCGGAAGAGGCTTTAGGTTCTGATTTGGAGCCCTTTGCGCTGGCCGGCAAGGTGGGACCGATTAGGGATTAGGCTGTCTCCCCGCTACCGCTGAAGCCGGTCGCCGCCGGGACCGTTCCTTCCCGTCGCTAGCTCAACTCCGGGCGCCTTCATGAAGCAGCCTGCGGGAGGTGGAGGAACCGTTGAAACTCAGTCAATTGGACCTGAATCAACTGCTGGCGCTCGATGCATTGCTGACAGAGAAGAGCGTCTCCGGTGCCGCCAAGCAGATGTACCTGACGCAGTCGGCGATGAGTCATGCACTGCACAGGCTGCAAGAAAGCTTTGAAGATAAGTTGCTGGTTCCTGCCAACGGCAGGCGAATGGTGCTGACTCCATTGGCCGAGGAGCTTATCGGGCCGGTTCGGCAGGCCATGCTGCAGATCAGGGAGATTGCTGCTATCAAGCCGCACTTCGACCCCGATGTCTCACATAAGACCGTGACCATTTGCGCCTCTGATTACGCCAGCACGCTCCTCTTGCTTCCCGTAGCTGCCCAGCTCTCGCGCCTGGCTCCCAATATGAAAATGCATGTAATTGAGGTCGGCTTCAACTGGACCGGGCACCTGGAGCGCGGCGAGATCGACTTGGTGATCATTCCGCGCAGGTACGCCATCTCGAGGTACCCCATGGAGGATCTCTTCGAAGATCATTACTGCTGTATTGCGTGGTCGAAGAACCCGAGAGTCGGAGCGGCGCTTTCTCTCGATGAGTACCTGGAGATGAAGCACGTTGCGACGCAATTCAACCTGGTGCTCGCCAGCGAGTTCGATATCGTCTTGCATGAACAAACGGGCAGGCCCCGAAAAGTGGGAATGATCGTCCCGCTGTTCAGCCTCCTTCCCCAGGCTGTGGTGGGGACAGAATTCCTGGCCACGGTCCAAACCAAGCTGGCAAATCTCTACGCCAGGCACCTGCCCATTCGAATGCTCCCGCTGCCTTTCTCTATGCCGGCCATCTGCGAGGTTGTCCAGTACCAGGCCTATCAAGCGACAGATAAAGGGATGATTTGGTTCCGCAACCTGCTGAAAGAAACCGCCCGGACGATTTGAAAGCTGGCCGGAGAACCTTCGATTCGGGTGATTTACGCGCGTCGCGGCGCCTTGCCATGCGCAAATATTGCTCATAGGAGCAATGCACCAGATGCATGCTTTGGCGGTTTTGCGCGCGTGATAATATCGTTCTGGCCAAAAATCAATAGGGGAAACAATTTTAGATTCACCGCCCCGGGCAACCTTGTTTTGAATGGGAAAGGCGCCGCATGCATGCTTCCAATTCCGACGGCACGATTCATCCCAATCCGGAGTCTGCACAAGGGACGATGTTCTGATGAGAATCTGTGCTGTGCTTTTTCCAACCGCCCTCTTTGGTCAAAGGAAAGATCGTGAGAGGGGGGCCATAAACGAACTCCGTGGGTCGCTCTTCGAGTTCTTCTCTATTGGACCCAAGCAGGAAAACGACCAATTCAGATCTGGAGGGTGCAACATGTTTTGGAAGGCGAGTATTGCAATGTTAGCGGTGCTGGTGTTGTGGCCGGCAGCGACCGCCTACGCGCAAGTCTCCACAGCAGCAATCAACGGTACGGTGCAGGACAACACGGGCGCAGTAGTCTCTGGTGCCACTGTGCAGGCAACCCAAACGGAAACGAACTCCAAGTTTGCGGCAATCACCGATGACCACGGCGTCTACCGGCTGCCGTCCTTGCCTGTCGGCCCTTACACGCTCAGTGTAACTGCAGCAGGATTCGCCACGTATAGACGCGAGAATATTGTTCTTACAGTCGGTCAAATCGCCACCGTCGACGTTCAACTCAAGGTTGGGGCCGCATCCGAATCCGTTACAGTGACAACCGAAGTACCTTTGGTGAATCAAACGGATCCTACGATTGCCAGCACAATTGAAGAGGAGGCGGTTGGTGATCTGCCGCTGAATGGGCGCAATCCTGCTGCCTTGGTCCTTACCGCGGTAGGCGTGATCAACGCCGGCGAGAACACGGGTTCCGGCCAACTTGCCAGCTTAGCGGAAGTCAGGTCTGCGCCAAACAACTCAAATGGCTCAATTGCAACCGCCGTTAATGGCATTCGTGCGGGCGGCACCTATTTCTCTCTGGATGGCGCATCAAATGTCGATCCCTCCTTTGTCGGCAGCGGGCCGTTTCCCGATCCCGATGCCACACAGGAATTCCAGGTTGTAACCGGAACCTATGGTTCGCGCTACATGTCTGCACCGGGCGGAGCGGTGAACGTGGTGACCAGATCAGGGGCCAACCAATTCCATGGCGCGCTCTTCGAGTTCCTTCGTAACGGTTACGTAAACGCCGAAAATGCGATCCTTAGTCAGCCCGATCCTCTCAAGCGAAATCAGTTCGGTGGGACCTTTGGCGGTCCGATCGCGAAAGACAAGTCGTTTTTCTTTTTCTCCTACCAGGGCACACGCATAGCCTCGCTGACTATCAATAAGTACCCAGTTCCGACAGCTGCGGAACGAACGGGCACCTTCCAGGCGTATCCGTGCGCATTTGATCCAGTCACTCAGTCATGCCCACATGTGGGTCCCCTGTTAAGCATTCCACTGAATCTTGTGCTGGCCGGCGCGCTTGCCTATGGACTGCCTCCTATGTTCGGACCCGCGACCATAAGCGCGGTCACCGGCAACTTCTACAACTTCCTTGGCGGCGGGTCCCCGCTGATTCCCATGGCGAATAGCACCGCGGCCGGCAATAACTTTATTATAGGTGTTCCAAACCACCTGCATGAAAACCAATACCTTGGCCGGATTGACTACTCGCTCAAACAACACCGGCTCTTTGCTCGCTATTTTACGGACCATGCTTATAGTCCGGCAGTGGTGGAGCCGACAACCCCGCCGTACGACGTGTTCGACACTTCCGCGGATAACACGCTGGACTACGATTTGTCGGCGATCGGAGATTCCTGGTCGCCGAATCCGAAGTGGGTCCTGGAATCCAGACTCTCCTTTATGAACATTACCAACAATTCGAGCTCTCCAACTGCCGATAGCTTTGCCACCTATCCTATTATGGGGGCAACGAACTACCCAGTATCAACGGACAGGCCTGGAATCGCAATCACTGTTGCCGGGAATATGGTGCCCTTCGGGAATTTTGGAATTTACAAAACTCCGCGCACAAACCTGAGCGCCACGGAGGATGTGATTAACACCACAGGCAAACACCAGATCAGCTTTGGGGTGGATCTACAACGTATTCATAGCGGAGGTCAGAATGAATCCGGCCAGGATGGTGTGGCGATTTACGCCGGTGTTTTCAGCAATACGATCCTGGGTCACCAAATTTTGGGATTGGACATTCAGGACGCTCCGTTTGCGGATTTCTATTTCGGACATCCCATTGTGTTCATTCAAGGGGACGGCTTCTTTGCTTCCAACCACGGGTGGCTGTGGGGACTGTACGGCGAAGACCAATACCGTCTGAGCAATCGCCTGACGGTGACCTACGGGGCGCGTTGGGATCCATGGATTCCTTACCTGGATGAGGGAAATGAGGTCAGTTGTTTCAGGAAAGGCCGGCAGTCGACTGTTTTCACAAACGCGCCAACGGGCCTGATTTATCCGGGGGATCAAGGATGCCCAGCTGGGGGAGTTGGAGACTACAACAAGCTTGTTCAGCCCAGGGTGGGACTGGCCTACCAGTTGAGCAAAAGTAAGCAAGCTACTCTGCATGCCGGATATGGGATTTACTCGATCCAAGTGCCGTTGGGCGCTTATACAGGCTTTCAAGCCTTCCCCTGGACTCGACAGTACGAGATCACGAATCCCTTTCAAGAAATTGACAATATATGGGGCTCGAATGGCTATGGCTTGACGAACCCCTTTGCGGGCGGCTTTATCGGATTTGGCTATAAGCCCGCCTCCGATGTTGCCTACCCAACCACACCAATCAATGCGGCTAATTTTGCGTCTAATTTCCGGCCCGGCTATGCGCAACAGTACTCCTTGTCGATTGAGAAGAGCCTCGGAGCGAACAATAGCGTCGAGCTCGCATACGTGGGAAGCAAGGGAACGCGTATGGCTCAGAACTACGACCTGAATAAGCCGCTTCCCGCAGCGAATGCGTCGACCACGAACGAGGCGAGCCGCCGCCCTTATCAGGGCATCAATTTTCTCAGTACGGAGGCTCCGATCGGCTTTTCAAAATACAACAGCCTGCAATTCACCTACCATCACCGCGCGGCTGGAGGACTTGATATCAATTCGAATTTCACATGGGCAAAGTGCATTGACGACGGATCGAATCCGGGCAATACCGGCTCCTCTGTTGAGGGCAATCTTGATATCGATCCAGACAACCCGGGATTCAGCAACGGCCTGTGCGATTTTGACCAGCAACTGAACTGGCGCACGACGGCGGTCTGGAATGCTCCCAAGCTGGCAAACGCGGCTCCAAGCGTGCGGTGGACCCTCGGCGCTTGGGTAATGAGCGCTAATCTCACTCTCGATGGAGGCCAGCCCTTCAGCATTACAACTGGCACCTCGGACAACTCCTTCTCAGGTGCGGAGTATGACCGCGCCGACTACGTACCAGGCGTACCGCTGCATGCAAATGGGAGACTCAACTACGCCGCATTCACACTTAACGCGCCCGGAACGGACGGCGACACGCCGCGCAATGGCTTCCGGCAGGACCCCAACTACCAAATCGACTACGATTTGATGAAGGATTTCCCGGTAACCGAACGGTTCCATGTTCAGTTCCGGGCCGAGGCATTCAACATCATCAACCACCCGAACTACTTCGGTCCGTTTGCTACATGGGACACGGCAAACGCTGGGGACTTCGACACCTACACAGCGGCGCGCGATCCGCGCCAACTGCAGTTCGCCCTGAAACTATCCTTCTAGATGCCAGATGCGAAAACGAGGCCGCCGGCTGAACGTCGGCAGCCTCGCGGCATAAGGCAGGCAGAAGTGCCTTCATTCCGCAAGCTAGTTTGGAAGTCGAGCAGGCGATCAAGAAACTGCCCTGCTTGTTCCTCGCTCTCTCTGTTCAACTGAAAGCATGATTGCCGCAGGAGTTACAAGGAGAAACAAGGATGATAAGACAAACAGAATTCTATGTGTGGGCACGAGTTTTGTTGCCTGCTGTCGTTATTGCCGCGGTGCTTTCATCGGCGGCGGTGCCGGCCCAGACTGCAAATGTCGAGGCAAAAGCATATAAGTACCAGCTCGTAGACGTTCCCGGAACAATGATGTCTCAGCCCTTTTTGGCCGGCATAAGGGTCGATGACGCTGAAACAGAATTTATAGTGTACCTTGATGCGGACGGCAACGTCGTCAAGATTCCGGGAACGATCGAACATGGAGAGTACAAGTCGAGCTCAGCAAACCCCATGACCTCCGGCCGGGTGAGCAGCGTTATCAAGGCTCTGACCCAACATTGGTCGCCGGTGACGACTGAAGTCGGTATCCCTTGCAAGGTGACATTCAATTCCAATTACGAGAAGCAAGCAGATCGGGTCGCTTCGCTTTCCTCCGGAGACCTCATCGTAGGTCCCGCACTTACCCGGTTTGGCTACTCTTTCAAAGGGTATTTCTATGACAAGGCCGGTACGCGTCCCGTGAAAGACGATGCGGTTGCAAAAGGCGATGTCACTGTCTACGCTGGCTGGGAGAAGTGGAGCGACGAGACGCTGCACTACATGAACATGTACCGGTCTATGGAAGAAAAGGCGCAGTACATCATGGAGCGTGCTCCCGCATATGAAGAGAAGAGCTTTACAAAGCTGTATGAGCTCGCTTTTATGGCGTTTCTAAGGGTTGAGGCGGCAGGGACGCTTGTGGATTCGAACAGTATTGGCATGGTCACAGCGGCCACAGGCGCGCTGAACGAAGTTATTCAGGTTGCCGATCCGGAGAAGATCAGCTGGTACATTTGGGGCAGCCAAATGCCGGCAGAAGCAGGCGCGGATAAGTTTGAATACTATGGGCATTTGGACAATGAAAAGTGGCGGCCGTTCCTCGTCCCCTACATGCTGAAAGATCAGACGAAGGTCAAAGGGAATATCGTCATCGTTGCTGGCGGCGGTTATTTCCTTCGCTCCAACATCGAAGAATCGTATTCGACGGCAAAGGTCATGAATGCTCTCGGATACAACTGTTTTGTGTTGCAGCGCCGGGTGAGCCCCTATGCGCCGATTGATAGCGCTATCGACCTTCAAAGGGCGATCCGGTTCCTGAAGTATCATGCTTCGGAATACGGCATCGCAAAGACTGAAAACATAGCCACGGCTGGCTTCTCCGGTGGCGGCGGCACTATCACCAGGCAGGCGGAGAAGTTTTTCGGCGCAGTTTCGCCAAAATCGTACGACCCAAACTACATGGAAGACGCCATTGACAAGCTTGACTCGGATGTCAAGGCAATGCTGGTCATCTACTCTGCAGGGAATCTGAAGGACAACGATAATCCACACTATCCCGCGACATTTATTGGATTTGGCTCCTTGGACCCGCTCTCGCATGCAGTACCCGACTACTACCTGGCGCTGCAGGCAAAGGGCGTGTTCACAGAGATTCATGGGTTCGCCGGCGCTCCCCATGGATTCGGCGCTGGAACAGGAATACCCGATTATGCAGGGACAAGTCCGGTTGGGTTTGGCGCTGCTACGGATCGCAATGCGACGCACTACGGCTCAGGAAAGCCGTATCTGCTGGCATACACCGGTGCCCAACAGTGGACGAGGCTGGCCGACACGTTTCTGGATCAGGTTTTCGGATACAAGCCAGTATCTTACTGATCATGGTTAGCATTTTATGCGCAAGCTGACCCTCTTGGAGCCTGTGACGCCGGGTTGCGAATTGGACCCCAGGGCTTCAAGAGAGGGCATGTGTGTTTATGAAAGAAACGATTCGAACGGGTGAAATTGGTGCAGGAGCAACTTTTTCATTCCAAGAACGGATGAAGAATACTATGAGCCCTCATACGAATCGCCGGGATTTCATTCAGGGATCGGCGACCCTGTCGCTGACGGCACTGTCACCATCCGCAATAGCACTCCGGGCGCTCGCAGAGGGTCTGGCAGGCGTTTCGAGCTCCACGCCCTCGCCCATGGCAACGACCGGGCACCCACTGATGCAGCCGAATCTGGCCCACTCGCTGGCGACGCGCTGCCTGGCCAAACCCGTATTCGAGCGGCGCATCCTGGACGACATGGAGACGGACAAGGGGTGGGCGCCTACTTCCACCGTGAAGCTGAGCTATACGGAAGAGCGCTCAAGAACCGGCAAGCGCTCGCTGCGCTTCAGTACGCTGATGCGCAACGAGGAATTCATCCGCGCCACGCGCAGCCCCAAGGGGAATTTCACGGGCGGCGAGGCGTCATTTATTGGCATGCCTTTTTCGGCTTTTGCAACGCTGGCCTTCGATACTCCGCAGGACTGGAGCTCCTTCAATCGCATCTCGCTTTGGTGCTATCTGCATCCCACCGCCATTCCTATCACGAGTCTTTCGCTGCAGTTTCTTTGCCAGGACGCAAGCGCCGGCCCGTGGGATCCCGTGGCGATTCACTACATCGGCGAATTGAAGCCGGGCGAGTGGAATCATCTCACCTGGGAGATCTCCGAATATCCGCGCAACAAGGTGGTTGAGTTCATCCTGTTCAAGCCCACCCCCGGCGTTCCCCTGGGCGGACTTGACCCGGAGATCACATTTGATTTCGATGAACTGGCCTTGGAGCGCATCGAAGTCGAGCCGGTAAGCGGCTGGAATGTAACTTCAGGCAAGATCGCCTACTCGCACTTTGGCTACCGGCCGGGGGCGGTCAAACTCGCATTTTGCAGCGAAGCGGAGGCCGCCACCTTCGATTTGATCGACGCGGCCGCCGGCACACGCATTGCCCAGCTTCCCGTAAAGGCCGTGAAGAATGCGCGCGCCGGCTACGCGGTTCTGGAATTTACAGAGGTGACCAGGCCGGGAAGTTACCTGCTCGCGTGCGGCAACTCGCACAGCGAGGAATTCCGGATTGGCGACGACGTCTGGGATCTACTGATCGATGCTACGCTGAACACGCTCAGTGGATTCCGCTGCGGATGCTCGGCACCCGGTGCGCACGATGCCTGCCATTTGGACACGTTTGTCGAATACCAGGGCGAGCGGCGTTCGATGGCCGGCGGCTGGCACGACGCGGCCAACAACACGCAACAGGCCGACTCGAGCCATCTGACCGTTTACACGATGCTCCAGCTCTACGAGCGCCTGAACGCCGATCCAGCGCAGAGCGAACGCGCTGCACGCGCGCTCGACGAGGCCCTCTGGGGACTCGACTGGTCGTTGCGGATGCGTTTTGCGCCGGGAATCCGCCTTTTGGGAAGCCATGTCGCCTACTGGACAGATTCGAAGGTCGGCACCGACGATGACGTGGTCCAGTACGGCGCCGCCCATGATCTGCGCAATAACATCTATGCGCTCGTGGCTCTGTCCACCGCGGCGCGCGTACTCCGCAGGACCGACTCCTCGCTCGCGCAGCGGATCTTGAAGGTTGCCGAAGAAGACTACGCCGACATTCGCCCGAATGTGGATCACCCCGTCAAGCCTGTCACCTATGGGGATGTGGGCCGCGGGTCGTGGCGCGATCTCGCCGCTTATCTCACGGTATCGACGATCGAACTCTTCCGCGTCACCGGGAATCCTGTTTACAAAAACGATGCGATTCGATATGGCAACTGGCTGGTTTCGCTCGAGGAGCAGAGTTTCATCGACGGCAGTCCCGTGACCGGCTACTTTTATGCCGACGCCGAGAGGACAAAGATCCAACGCGAAGTGTATGGAGGATGCGACGACTCGGGCCTGTTGGCGCTTGAGGCGCTCTGCGAGTCGTTTCCCGAAGAGTCGGACTGGATCAACTGGTATGCGGGCCTGCTGATCTACTCCGAGTACTACTGCCGCCAGGGCTCGTTCGCATCGGCACCGTTTGACGTGATTCCAACCACGGTCTGGCGCCGCGAAGACCTGGAGACGGACATCCGGCCGGACCGGCATGGCGAGGGTATGGCGACCAAGCCTCTGCCCATGTTTCCTACGCCTCCCAGTGCGGAGGTGACGCGCCGCCAGATGCGCGCCATGTATGAGGCAGGAACGGAGCTGACGCCTGAGATGCGGCTGCGCATCTTCCCCATCTGGTTCAATCATGTGCAGCATGGCAGCACCACGGGCCACCTGTGCAGGACGGCCGGGCTGGGATGCGCCGCGCGAATCCGCGGAAGCCTCGACCTGGCCGAACTCGCCGCGCGACAGATTCAGTGGATTGTGGGCGCAAACCCATTCTCAAGGTCCCTGATGTTTGGCGTCGGCTACGACTACTGGCAGAACTTCACCTGCAACAACATCAACTTTGTCGGCGGCCTCGGCCTGGGAATGAACTCCTATGGTGCGGATGCACCAGCGTGGCCGAATAATGCGGTTTTCCCCTACAAGGAGCAATGGAGTTACTCGTCGAACCGCATGGCGATCAATCTTGCCCACAGCGCAGTGCCGGCACGGATTCGCGGACGAACTGCCGGCATGACCACGCTGCGTGAGCAACGTACTGACCAGATCATGCAACTCGGCGCGGGCGAATTCGACCGGACTCTTCCCCCCGGCCGTTATGTCGCCACATGCCGGGGATTTGAGTGGAACATGGATCTCGTGGGCGGCCGCACCTATTTTCTCGCCCTGGATCCGGAGTTAGCCGTGACTTTAACGCTCGATGCCGGCGAAGTCGATGGCGAAGTTACGGTCCGCGCCAAGCTGCGGGGAGCCGGTGCACACCAAATCGATTTGAAACTGTTCAACCTTACCGGTGCCAATGCAGGCAGAAAAGTCATCTTGACGCCGGGCAAGGTCACTTATTTGGAGTGGACACTCAAAGTGAATGACCGGTCTAAATCATGGGTCGCAGTTGCAATACCTGAGTCTGCACCCGATCTTCGAAAAGAAGTGTTCGGGCGCGTTGGAGCCTTTGCGGAATTGAGTTAGCGCGACTTTAAGTGAGCTGTGGTTGGGAATCACATTACGCGCCGGTATGGTCCTGTAGCCTAAAAGCCGCGAGAACCCGGTGGACCTATGATGTACCTGCTTCGTGAATCTGATGAAACTCTTGCGGGGACTTTCAGGTTGAAAATGCGGAGCGCCAGGCGCCTTATGAAACGCTCGAGGGCGCTCAACTCATTTGGAGGGAGGCAAGAATGAAAATGAAATTCGCCTTTTGCGCTTTGTTCGCGGTTCTGCCGTATGCTGTTGCACAACAGCAACCCGACCTGGTCGGGACCGTTAGTTTCAATGTTGGATCGACAAGCGGGAGAGTCGAGAGTATAGCGGTCACCGTCGGCGATGGTGGCACAGGACCGTACAAGGCAATTCTCGCCGGAGACCCGTCACTGCCAACTCATACGATCTACCGGCCTGGCGATCTCAGCCCGTTCGGAGGCAAGAACTTGTTGCCTATCGTAGCCTTTGGCAGTGGAGGCTGCCGCAATAGTTCCGGGGAGTTCCGTAACTTCCTGTCCGAGATTGCGTCGCATGGCTATCTCGTCGTTGCGGTGGGGCCGGCTGGAGACTCTGTGGTCTCGGGATCGGAAGGGAAATTGGGGCAAACAAAAGCTGTGCAGCTTTTGGATGGCGTCGACTGGGCCATTCAACAGAACAGCCTCGCTGGCAGCGAATATTTCGGGAGGATCAATACATCGAAGATCGCCGTCATGGGGCAGTCGTGTGGAACAATGCAGGCAACCGAGGTTTCAACCGATCCCCGAGTAACTACGACAGTGTTGTTGAACGGTGGCGGCAAGTTGACCTCCATTCGACCGAATGCTTCATCGCAAACGCAAGGCAATGCTCCGCAAACACTAACTCCAGGGACTTATGGCAACACAAACGCGCCCAGATCGAATTTGTTCGCCGTTTTGGATCAGATGGCCAAACGCTACGCCCCATATGCCCCCGCGACACCGGCTGGATCGATGGAGCTTCCCGCCTCGCCAGACGCGGTCTTTCACGGCCCTGTAGCGTACATCAATGGTGGACCATCTGACATCGCCTATACGCCAGCTTCCGGCGGTTATGAAGCGGTCGCGAACGTGCCGGCCTTGTTTGCATTTCAAGATGTTGGGCACTATCCGGCAACGTACCGTCAATCAAACGGAGGTGCATTTGCAGTAGCTGTTGTTGCTTGGCTCGACTGGCAACTCAAAGGTGACCAAGCAGCCAGCAAAATGTTCGTCGGCGCCAATTGCGGCCTTTGCTCTGATCCTAAGTGGACAGTCAGAATCAAGAATCTTCCGAACTGATTTGCGCTGGATAACTTCGATACCCTGACCGCGATGCAGGAGTGGGTGGAAGAAGGCAAAGCCCCAGCAGGCATTATTTCCAGCGGAATGGCTTTTCCCGGGCGAACGCGCCCCTTGTGCCCATACCCTCAAATCGCCAAGTACAACGGCATGGGCAATCCGGAAGATGCCGCTAGCTTCACTTGTCAGAAGCCATAGGGCGGATTCCAGTCCAAGCAATAAGGCATCCTTTCGCCTCACACGTCTGGTTGTCCGCTCTACTTCGCCAACAACGTGATCCATCCGCCCAGCGAGTATTAGATAGCCTGAGCGACCGCACGAAGTCAACTAGCACCCAATCAATTCAGGAATTTAAAAAGAGGAGAAAAAGAATGAATTCTGCCAACATTCCGATGTACATCGCTCGCCTGGGCCTGCTTGCAGGCCTCGTGCTCGTCGCAATCGAAGCCTTCGGCCAAGCTCCTCCAGCCGGCGCGCCCCAGGGAGCACCGTCGCAGAAAGAGCAGATCTTGGCCATGTTCCCCCCGGCCCCTAGCACCGCGTTGGGCCAGAGATCCACCATCTCCTATACCCTGATGGACAAGCTGCCCACCTTTCCTGACCAGGACGGCAGCGGCCCATTCCCGGCCACCTATGCCATGGCGCCCGGAGGCCTCGATTACGTCGTCTATCAGCCCAAGGACCTCGCTGCGGCTGCTGCCAAGGGCAAACTCGGCGTCTACATCTGGGGCAACGGTGGCTGCGGCGTGGACAGCGCTGGCGCCCGCTTCCACCTGACTGAAATCGCCAGCCGGGGATACGTGGCTATCGCCCCGGGTAAGATCCTCTCCGGCCCCAAGGCGCCTCCGCTGCTGGCCGGCGCCGCGCCCCGCGGCATGACCCCTCCCGGCGCTGGCGCCACTGCCGAGAAGATGATCGCTGCCCTGGACTGGATCCTGGCTGAAAACCAGCGCCCGGGCAGCCCATACTTCGGGGCCATCAACCCAAACAAGGTGGCGTTCTCGGGCCATAGCTGCGGCGGCTTGATCGCGCTGAAGGCTAGTCTGGACCCTCGCGCCAATGCCGTAATCGTTGAAAACAGCGGCGTCTTCAAAGCCCCGCTCACAGGCCCAATGGCGAACAATCCGGCGCTGACTGGCTTCACCAAGGCGGATCTGGCCAAGCTGCGCACTCCTGTCCTCTACATTCTCGGCGGCCCTGAGGACATCGCCGAGCCCAACGGACTGGACGACTACGAGCACATCCAGCAAGTGCCCGTGTTCGTTGCCGACCATCCTGGAGCCGGCCATATCGGACTCTTCTACGAGCCCAATGGCGAAGCCACCAAGGTTGAGATCGACTGGCTGGAGTGGCAACTCGACCACGACCAGGTGGCCGCGCGCACCTTCACCGGTACTGACTGCATTCTCTGCAGAGATTTTCGATGGAAGGTTTACCGTAAGGGGATTCAGTAGCAGGGGCTTGTGTCGTCGCCAGCCTTCGATTCTTCTTGTTGCTCTCACCGATGGCCGAAGCAAGAACAGTCCGGCACGACGATTTCCATGCGATCTCATGTGACGGAACCGGGCGAGCAATGCCCTCTCGGCCATGGGTGCGGAGCTGGGGCCTCTTCTAGCGGGTCACCGTAGCGCTATCTGAAGCCCATCTTGTGCAGCGGAGTGCGAGGCTGCGCTTTTGAGGGAATCCGAGGCCAGTGCCGTTCTGGCAAACCCGAACCCTGCAGCGTTTAAGGGGACCGATCCTACTACTTCCAATTTACCGACCATACGCTGGGATCGGTGTCATGCTTATGAAGTGCGCGAGAACACGCTGGCCTACAGTTGGTGAGGACCTGAAGCTATGGAGGGCGCGCGTGATAGGTGTCACTGATCTAGCCTGCGGCCAGGTCTTCAATCACGACGGGGTGCATCTTCTGGACGTTCCTGTTACGTGTATCGTATGTCAATTTCGGATGAGGACTTAAGCAAATGAGAGCGCTGCTTATCTCGGTCATGGACGATTCGGGCAAGGCCGCTGCTCCGTTGCCGGTTGGTCTCGCTTACGTCGGCGCCGCTGCCGAGAAAGCCGGCCATAGCGTGCGGCTTCTGGTCCTGGCAAAGAGCCGCGAGCAGGAATTCCAGATCGTGGATACGGTTCTCCAATTTCGGCCGGACGTCATCGGTATTTCGGTCAGGAATATTGATGATCAGAACATGCAACATCCACGCTTCCTGCTGGATTCGCTAAAGGAAACTGTGGCCACTTGTCGCCGCGTTTCCTCGGCGCCTCTAGTCCTGGGCGGAGCCGGCTACAGCATCTTTCCCCAAGCCACCCTTACCTACTTGCAGGCAGATATGGGAATCAAGGGTGAAGGCGAGGCGGCGTTTCCTGCCCTCCTGAACTGGATTGAGCGAGGCGCACAGGGATCCCCGCCGCCCGGAACTTACCTTCGCGACGGGATTTGTGCGACTGCGGCTTTTGTGCCGAACATTGATGCTTTTCCGCTACCCGAGCCTAGCCTCTGGTTAAGCTTTTCCGGGAGGGAAGCGCGGATTCCTGTCCAGAGCAGGCGTGGATGTCCGCTCGGCTGCATTTACTGTGCAACCGGCGAGATCGAGGGCAGGCAGGTCCGGAAGAGATCGCCAGAATCTGTTGTTAGCTGGCTGGCGCAAATGCGGGCACATGGATTTGGTAGCTTCTACTTCCTCGATAACACTTTCAACCTTCCGCTCGCGTACGCGAAGGATCTTTGCAGGAAGCTGATCCAGGCGGAGATCGGTATCGATTGGTGGGCGATCGTCTATCCCAAATGGGTGGATGAGGAATTAGTGCAATTAATGGCGGGGGCAGGTTGTACAGAGGTGAGCCTGGGATTCGAAAGCGGGTCGGAATTCATCTTTGAGCAGCTCAACAAGAGATTCAGCTGCGCCGAGGTGAAGGCCATTTCCGAGATGTTCTTTAAGGTGGGCATAAAGCGGAACGGGTTCTTATTGCTGGGAGGACCGGGTGAGACAAGAGAAACGGTAGAGGAGAGTTTGGCGTTTGCCGACTCGCTGCATCTCGACGCGTTGAAAGTCACAGCCGGATTGCGGATTTATCCTCGTACTGCTCTGCACTCCATCGCAGTTTCCGAAGGGGTGATGGATGCAGACGATGACCTTCTTCAGCCGCGTTTTTACTTGGCCGCCGGGGTGCGGGATTGGCTACCGGAACGTTTAGCTGGATACAATCCGCCTGCTCTTTAGCAGTGGCTGAATCAACGGCAATGCGAAGATTAGTCCTGGAAAGTCGCCTAGTGTTCGATGAACTCGCGGATACCGGTTGTCGAATTTTCTGAGTTGCCCTGTTTCTGAAGCTATAGATTTTGAAACGGCTCTTTTCATGCAAGTTTATCTTTCGTTTTCAGCGAGATAGAAGGCTTGATTGGCGAAGGCTTTCCGAACAACAACGGTAGATATTCACAGGGTTTGGCCGTTTCAAAAGGCTGTTGCCGCAGATCGATGTTCGACATCCCTTTTGAAACATGACCTGTGAGGATCCTGCCAGAGTTTGGATTCCGTGAGTATTACCGCCAAGCCGGACAACCGCCACGCCGGAAGTTACCGGTTGATAAACATTCTCGCGTGCCGTCGGCGTGGATGATGCTGCGCGTATTTAACTTCAAGTTGTTGTACTGTGGCTAGTCCCACATTTCTCCTCTTTAGGCCGCTGCTTCAACTTCGTTCCATTTCTGCTCGCGCCGGCGCTGGGCCATCTCTCTGCGGTTGTCACGTCTCTGTTCGAAGGTACGCTCCGCTGTCTTGCGGAACCACTCGAGCAAGTCCCGCTCGTCAGAATCCAGCTTCATGTGCGGAGCTTCGGTCTTCATCCAATGCCAGGAAAAGTCAAGACTGTCAAAGTCGAGTTGAGATTTTCGGCTTGCTTTGGTTCCCGGATTGTGCAACTCGCGCGCCGAAAGCCGTCCTTCCTGCAACTCTCGCCTTCGTCGCCACTCCTCGGAATCCAACCACTGATCCCGCTGCGTCTGTTTCTGCCGCCACCTCAGTACCTTCTGCAGTTCCTTGCGCTCAAGTTCCCGACTTTCCTTGACATCGCGCATGTTACGCAGGGCATGATCCTTCATTTCCTGTCGGCGCCTAGCCTCGGGTCTGATTACGTGCTTTGCCAACCAAGCAACCTCAGCGATGTGCAGGCCGGTATCTTCTGCAATAGACGGATATTTGTCATGAGCCATAACCCGCTTTCTTACGGTAACCATGACGCTATTCCGCAGGGACTTCAGCTCCTTAGTCCGGCGATAAAACGCAGCCTTTATCCGATCATCCGGAAGATGCGGCTTCGGGGCCTTCGGGTCAATAAACGACAAGAAGCACCGCAATGTCAAAGCCGGCGATAGCCCCTTCACAGCCTGCTGCATATGCTCGATATGCCTGTTGTGCTTCACACAACCGCAGGAGGTGGTGTGACGACTGAGAACATAGCTGAGCCGAGTCACCGTTTTGGTGCCGCATTCGCAGCGACACCGGACGAGAGCAGAGCGATGAGAGTCAGCTTTAGCGGCATAGCCAAGAATAATTAATCGCGATCTTCCGAGTCGCTTACCGATTAACTTAGAGATGTCTTTACGTGGTCTTCCCATTTTGTCGATCCATTGAGCTGCGCTTGCCGCTTAACGCGGACTGCGCGCTCCCTTTCAGTTGATTAGCTGCGGGCAGGTCGCCCACGATCCTTCCGGAAGTTCTTTCAGATTACAGATTCCTGAAATCTACAGACCCACAGGAGGTTATTGCCATTTCCTGATTTCACATTGTTAGCTTCAAGTTCGTTCAATTGAGCACTCCGTGAATAGTTAAGCCGTCCGACGTTGTCTCAGACAACGCGGCGGCGAGTCATATACCACAGTGCTAACAGTTCACAACTGACAAGGAAAACAAGTTACATTTGAGCAATATCGAATCGTGACATGAATGTGTTTCAACTTGAGAAATGATAAGATTAAGCCGACCATGGTGGTCAAAGACCACATGGCGGCGACTTTGTACAATGTTTTCTTACAAGTCATGGCGTTACCCTCTGTTAACAGCTTTTCGTCTCTAGGCATTCGCCTGACGCCGAAAAGCTGGGTTTCTGAATAAGTTGAGACTGTGAACCATAAGTACAAGTACTTACGTGAATACTTGAAGTAGAAGTATTCTTATACTGGATCTTTAAATACTCTTATACTTGAGGCACAATCCGCTGGGTGGCGCCAGTGTTCACGCGCCACTCTGATAGGCTCTGTACTCCTTCATGGTGAACCGCTTCCCGTGCTCGGTGAAAGGCATGAGCGGCAGCTTAGTCTTCGGGTACTGTCGGATCAGTGGGACAGTGTCAGGGTCCCCCTCTTGGCCAGCATGCTCGGCTAGGTATAAGCTCAGGGCGTTGATCCCGCGCTCGGTGTGGGCGCTGCTTGCTTGTTTGAAGAGGAACGGAATTCTTTGCGCCCCGCAAAGATCATGGACTTCGGCTGCCCATTTTAGATCCATCTTGCGCGTCTTATGCAGTGGGCCGCTCATTCCGCCGACGGCAACCCATCCAATGCCGGTCAAGTCAAGATCAGCAACACTCTCCAGCAGCGGTTCGACTGACAGGAATCGGAGAGTGCAGGGAACGGACCGAATAATGTCAACGCATTTGTATGAGGCGCGGACACCACAGGTGGTTCCGAGCCAAACATTCCGATACCCGCTGCCCCAGTCAGCGGGTAAGCATTCCATGATCCTTTCCGGTCTCTTCGTTACCAGCATGAACCTGACATGCGGACATTGCCGAATTGTCCGCCACGCATCGCCTCGCCATGGATCAGCTTGGATATGAAAGAAGTCCGATAGAGAGCACACGAAGCAAGTTGAGTTCCTGTTCCATTTCTTCGCGCCCGCTTCTATCCGGTAAGGATCCAAATCAGTTTTCGTAGGCGCCAGGATGTTAAAGTCCCGGCCGGCTCTGGTCAAGATTGTCTTGGCGTAGCAGCCTTCGCACTCCGCACTCACCTTATTGCATCCGGTCCACAGGTTCCATGTGAAGTGTGCCTATGAAATCTTCGTATCGATCACGCTGCCACCTCCTGCGTACGGTCATCGGACTTGAGTTTGCGCCCATCAAATGTTATCGGCGTCCAATGAGGCGTGAGAGTGATTGTTACCGGTTCTTTCTGGCCCCAGTTCATGTACATCTCTTCTTCAAGCGCAGCTTTGACAACTTCCAGCCGCTTGGATCTTTGAATGTTGGCAACAGCCTGCCTTATTCCCTTGCGAATAAGGTGCCGCAGTTTCTCGTCTGCATCTAACGGTTCGGATACATCGGAAAGGTCTGGCGCAACCGGAATCTTCATCATTTCATCGGCGACGATTTGACTGGCTTGCTCCTTATCCGGCTCCGTTGGCTCCGACTTGACCAAGTTCACGAGCCGTTCGACCAGGACACGGTTCTTCTTCTTCGCGGCATCGACCCCTTTGTCGTTCAATGCTGCGCGAACGGTCGCCGGAATGCTCGCCGCGGCTTTGTAATCCGAGATATAGCGACGGATCGTCCTCGGGTTGACGCCCTCAGCATCGGCGATTGCCTTCGCTGCTTTCATCCATATGCGATTCGATTTACGGAAGCTCTCCCGATATTCCGACAGCAGCCTGCCCCGCTCATAACGGGAACTCTTGAAGCAGGCGATTACGGCATCTCGCCGCCGCTCCAGTTTCACCCGCTCACCCTTGGTCAATGCGCGCCCGTCCCTGCCGGTAATCTCGCCCTCGATTACCGCAAGCTCAGCCTGCAAATTGGACAAATTGTCCAATTTCGGTTCATCCCCACCAGGCTCCGGGCCCCGACCTACCGTTGGGTGCCCGTCCTCATCCAGGCTCGCAAGTTGCTGAATCGAATACAAATGCCTGTCTTCGATGGCTGGCCGTTCCCTCCACGGCAATGGCAACGGCGGCGGCGGGACTGCACGCCATAACTGGCCGTCGAGCGCGTTTACGCCGGCTGCACTGCACGCACTGGTGACCTGCTTAAAAAAGAAACTCGCCCCAGCTGCCTCTACTTTGGCCTTGATGCGGCGCACCCATTCCAATTTCATCGTGCGGCGCCCGGCTGTCTTCTGGAGCTCTGCTTTCCAATCACCGTTCGGATCCCACCGATACTCCTCGCCGGCGCCGGATTCGCCGCCGACCAGGACCCACCCGAAGCCCTCGAAATTCACCTCGTCCGCAACGTCTTCCAGCAACGGCTCCATTACCACCATACGAACGGCCTTCGGATGGATCGGGATCGCGCGCAACGTATCCATTTTGACGAGCGATCTCTTGGAACCTGCCGTCGTGCCGAGCCACACATTCGGAAACTCGTCCGGCCATCCTGGCGGCAAATGGCTCATGATCCGCGACGGTCGTTTGGTTATCAAAAGAAATACCTGATTCGGACACTGCCGAATTACTTCCCACGCTCTATCTCGCACCTTATCGGCTTTCGCATGGAAAAAGTCGCCCAACGGGCATACGAAAACGCGCTCGCATACACCGTCCCTGGCTGCTTTCTTCTGCCACGCGAACGGGGCATCCCATATGCCTCCTTCATTGTCGTAATGCTTGCCCCACGGCTGTCTCTTCTTGCGGCGCATCAACCGATGGATGTAACAATGCGCGCATTCCGGGGCGACCTTATCGCAGCCCTCCCAAATTCCCCAGGAATTGTGCGCGCTATGCGGTCCCTTATTTACGCTCATACGAAATCTCCTTTAATTCAATTCTCCTGCGATCTGAAATTCTGCCAAAGCCCCAGCCCCCACAAGTACGATCTGGTCTCTCGAGACCGAGGGCCAATCCATAGGTAAATGACTCAGGATTCTTGGCGGCCTTTTCGTTAACACGAAATAAACCAGGTTCGGCGTTTGTCGAATGATCTCCCAGGCTTCATCTCGCCACTGATCGGCCTTCGCATGGAAGAAGTTGCTCGGCGAGCACGGGAATATACGTTCGCAGACGCCGTCCTTTGCCGCCCGAGCTTGCAACTTGAGCGGCTCGTCCCACACCCCCGCGGCGCGCTCGACCTCGCCCCACGGTTGCTTTTCTTGCTGGGCCATGATTCGGTGGATGCAACAATGTTGGCACCCGGTAGCGCGTTTATCGCAACCCTCCCAAGGATTCCAGGAGTAGCGCGCCCAACTGGGTCCTGTACTTTCACCCATGCTGCACCGCCGTCGTTCTCGACCGTAGCCACGACGCCGCGGCCTTCGGATCGAGCCGAATCATAGATCCCACCCGGTACGCTGGCAGCGCGCCTTGCTTCACCTGTTTGTACACAAACTTTGCCGACACTTCTAACAGCCGCGCGAATTGCTCGACCGTCCATCCTGCTCGCTTCGATTCCACAATGCTCACCAGATCTCCTGACGCGCTGTCTGGCGCGCGGAGACACGACTTCCCGACACGCATATCCTTCGTCTCGTTTCATTGGATTGCCGGGGCCTGCTCGGCTGCCGCGTGGTCACTGGATGGACCGACGCACACGAACCAGGGCGGTTCGTTGATCCGCATTCAGGTGGTACAGGCCGGGATCGGAGCCTTGCTTAACTATAGATTCACCCGCGCGGAAAAGGAATCAGAAAAAAGATTCAGCTCCGGCAGAGCTATTTTGATTATAACCTGGAGAGCCGGTTTGCCAAAGCCTCGAGCCCTGGCAAGCCCCGGTGATGCTCGGGAAAGCCCTATCGTCGATAACCATATTCCGGTTGAGTATTATTCAGGAAATGGTCCGTAGTGGGCCATTCGTCTAGGGATGTCGTCCTGTCATCCGCGGCACGAACGCCCGGGCTTGCAGTATTGACATTGTCGTGTCCGATTACCACTTCATGCCGTTAATGAAATCCTGTAGCTCAACGCTCTCGGCCGGGCTTAGGTAACGCATGGTTGAGGCGAGGTCGGAATGGCCCATCAACTTCTGTACGGTGCTCAGGTCTAGGCCCGACCGAAGCAGCCGGGTCGCATACGTGCGACGGAACTTGTGCAGGGTCCATTCCTTACAGCCCGTGTCGGTACTCTCCCCTGTCTTGCAGCCTTCACAGTGACCGCATCCCAACTTCTCCCGCCGGACCAGTTCTTTCAATTCCCGTAGCAGCTTCGTGCTCGGCCGATCCTTATCAGTGCCGACTACGAGTGAGGCCGTAGCGTGCATTTTCTTCCATCGCGTGAGTT
>Ga0326727_10005625_pt1 | contig 35506 bp, 38 predicted proteins | sample MB2enrmetagenome_FD_207643 | JGI IMG/M metagenome (GOLD analysis project Ga0326727, IMG submission 207643) | Lab enriched peat soil microbial communities from McLean, Ithaca, NY, United States - MB29MY | ecosystem: Environmental > Terrestrial > Soil > Wetlands > Peat | place: USA: New York...
GACTGCTCCTCGAGCTCGAAGCATCACAGAAAAACGGCCTTGAGCCATCGTTGGTGAAAGAAGGGTAGCATACCAAGAAATACTTTTCATAGTTTTGAGTGAGCCAAAGGCTCATGAGCGACTGCTCACTAACTCATATACCAGCCACCATTGACGTTGATGGTCTGGCCGGTGATGTATCCGTTCCGGGCCAGCAGCACCACCACCGCCGCCACTTCATCCGGGCCGCCGAATCTCCCGATGGGGATCACCTCCGGGCTGACCTTAAGATTGGCAGTCACCATTTCGGTCTCAATCAAGGCCGGGGCGATGGCGTTCACCGTGATGCCTTCTTTAAAGAGGTGCCGGGCGTAGGAATGCGTCAGGCCCAGCAGGCCGGCTTTGGAGGCGGCGTAGTGCGGCCCGGTGACCCCGCCGGTCTGGGCTGCCACTGAGGAGAGGTTGATAATGCGGCCCCAGCGCCGGGCCCGCATGCCGGGCAGCACCCGCTGGATCACCAGGAAGGCGGACTTCAGGTTTACCGCCAGCATCCGGTCCCAATCCGATTCGGTGATTTCGATTAGCGGTTGATGGCTGACGATCCCGGCGTTGTTCACCAGGATATCCACCTGCCCCAAGTCCTCTTCTATCACCGCCACCATGCCGGCCACTTCTGCGGTTAAGGAGACGTCGGCCCGCACCGGCATGGCCCGGCGCCCCCAGTGCGCGATGGTTTTGACGGTTTCCAGGGCCGAGGCTTCCCGAGCCAGGTAGTTCACCGCCACGTCCGCTCCCGCTTCGGCCAGGGCCAGAGCCGCGGCCCGGCCGATCCCCCGGGAGGCCCCGGTGACCAGGGCTACTTTGCCAGTGAGGTCGTCAAGCATTGTTGTCTCCGCAAGAAGGGAGTCCAGGCCAGCAACAGCTGGATCTTATTGGAGCGGGCTGCCGTGGCGGGCCCAGAGACCCACCCCACCAATAATACTCCCATATTATCAATTAATTCCGGCAGATGACAAGATTTTCTCGCAGGCCGTCTGTACCGTTTCCGGCGTCAGGTCCGTTAAGCAGCGGGGATCCCGGCAACGGCGCTTAAAACAGGGGCTGCAATCCAGCCCCAGGCGCAGGATTTCGTGGCCCTGGCCGAAGGGGCCGGTGCGCCAGGGCGCGGTGGGGCCGAACAGGGCCACGGTCCTGGTCCCCAGGGCCGCGGCCAGGTGCATGGCGCCGGTGTCGGTGGTCACCATTAAACGGGCTCGCTTCAGCACCGCCGCCAGTTCCGGAAGCGAGGTGCGCCCGGCTAGATTAATGGCCGAATAGCGCCCCAGTTGCAAAATATCTGCGGCCAGACCTCGGTCGCCGGCGCTGCCGGTAATGACCACCTGGAAACCGGCATCCCCGCTGAGCCAGCTGGCCAATCCGGCCCAGGCGGCCGCGGGCCAGAGTTTGCTAGGCCAGCGGGCCCCGGGATGCAAGACCGCCAGCCTGCGCCGGGAATCATCCGGCAGCAAATGGGAAAGATCAACGTTGGCGCCCAACCCCAAGCGGAAGCGGGGTGGCCCAACCGGGGCCCCCAGGTTGTGGGCCAGGTTCAGATAGCGCCACACCGCGTGGGCCTCCTGGTCGAAAGGGGGTACTCGTTCGGTGAGGACGCGATAGCTCCCCTCCCGAGTGCCATCATAGCCCACCTTTCGGGGACTCCGGGCCAGGGCCACCCAAATGGCGCTCTTCAGCAGGCCTTGCAGGTCAATGACCAGGTCAAAGGTTTCCGACCGGAGTTGCCGGACCAGCCGGGCCAGTCGGCCCGGGTTGCCGCCCCGGATGATCTGGCCCGGGCGCAGCCGTGGCACCGGCCACAATTCGTCCAGGGCCGGATGGTCTTCCAACAAGGGAGCATAGGCGGCCTCCACCAGCCAGGTGATTCGGCCGGAAGGGAAAACGGTGCGCAGCGCCTCCAGAGTGGGCAGGGCATGGAGCACGTCCCCGAAGGAACTGAGCTTAACCAACAGAATCCGTGGATGGGCGTCCGACAAGTTGTTATCCGGAAAAATCTTGCTGGGCCATGGTTTCCAGCCTGTGGTTCAGGTCAATCCCTGGTCAAATCCGCCAAAATCCAGGCCGCGGCGTCCTCCAGGTCCTGGGCCACGTAGACCGGCTGAACCGGCGCCCGGTCACCGATAAACTCCCATTCCCCCCGGCCGTAGCCGGTGAGGACCAGGATGCCTTTGACCCTGGCGTTGGCCGCAGTCTGGATATCATTGTAGCGGTCTCCCACCAGGTACGAGCGCTCCAGGTCCAGGTCCAGGTCTCGGGCGGCCTGGAGAATCAGCTCCGGTTTGGGCTTGCGGCAGGGACAGCCCTCCTCGGGACGATGGGTGCAGAGGTAGAGGCCGTCCAGCCGGGCCCCGCCCGCGGCCAGAATCCCGGTGAGGCGCCGGTTCACCTCCGCCAGCAGGGCGGCAGAAAAAAATCCCCGGGCCACGCCGGACTGGTTGCTGATGACCACTACCTTCAGGCCCGCCTCATTGAGGCGCCGGATGGCCGGTGCCGCCTGGGAAAAGATTCGGAAGCGGCTCAGGTGATTGATATAGCCCATTTCTTCGTTGATGGTGCCGTCCCGGTCCATGAATACCGCAGGGCTGCTCATGGGGTCACCTCGAGCCAGGTCCGGGCCGCGGCCAGGACTTCCTCGACCTTTATGGCCGTGAGGCAGGCGTAGCCCAGGTCGCAGGTGCGCTGCCGGCAGGGGCTGCAGGGCAGGGGATGGCGCAGGACCGTGGCCTTTTGGCTGAAAGGCCCGGTGGCCGTCGGGTCAGTGGAGCCGAAAACGGCCACCAGAGGCACCTGGAGGGCGGCGGCGGCGTGCATCAGGCCGGAATCGTTGGTGATAAGCAACCTCAGGCGACTTAAGATCGCCAGGGCCTGGCGCAGGTCGGTTTTGCCTACCAGATTCAGGACCGGCAGGCCCAGGCGTTCCTTGACCAGTTGAGCCACCGGCGCCTCTTGCCGGTTACCCAGGAGCACTAGGCGGGCGCCGAATTCCTTGACTAACCCTAGCCCCAGGGCGGCGAACTGCTCCGGCGGCCATCGCTTGGCCGGACCGTAAGTCGCTCCGGGGCTCAGACCCACCCAGGGGCCGGCGCCGGGAGCCGCCTCGGCCAGCAGCCGGGCCGCCCCGGCTGTCTCCAAGTCGCCGAGATACAAGGTGGGAGGCGTGAAGGCGCCGATTTCCGCCAGGGCCCGGAGCAGACCCAGGTAGTAGTAAACTTGATGCAAGCCCGCCAGGAACCGCCGGCCGTCCACCGTTAAGTTGAGGAGCGGCCGCCGGGCGTCGGTGGCGTAGCCCACCCGCACTGGCACTCCCACCAGCCACAGGCCCAGGGCCGATTCCAGGGAATTGGGCAGAGTTAAAGCCAGGTCGAAGCGGCCCCGCAGCCCCCAGAGAACCTGCCATTTGCCCCGGCCGGCCGGGTAGGGGACGACCTCGACCACCCCAGGAAAATCCTGGAACAGGGCGGCCACCCGCCGGGCCGCCAGCACCGTGATCTCCGCCTGGGGAAAAAGCTTCCGCAGTCCTGAAAGCACCGGCAGGCTCATGATTGCGTCCCCCACCCAATTGGGAGAGCGCACCAGGAGACGGTGCACCGGATAATCCTCCGGGGAGAATCTCCAGGCCGGCCGTAGTCGCTGGAAGCGTTGCCGCACTTCGGAAGGCAGGGGGTGTTCTTCAGGCAAATAAAGCTGATCCATTAGGGATGGAGGCGACGTTTTTTCTGCCTTTACAGATTTGCTTTGCATAAATCAAGCCCAGGCGGACGCCTGTGCCACCAGGCAATTGCTAGGGCGGGCTGCGCCCGCCGAATGATAGCGGCCACCGGCCGCCCGATGCCTGATAATCTGCCAAACCTTAAGAGCATGCAGGCAGCCAGGAGCGAAAAAAGCAAAACGAAGAACGAAAAACAAGCTACGAATTATTATCGCACGGAAGGCAATTTAGAAAAACTCTAGAATGCGTCCCGGCTGGTCTATTCGGGCTTCCACCTCCAGAATCCAGAGGGGCAGGGCCGCCTCCCATCGCTCCCCCAGGCGAGCCCAATCCTTGGCGGTGGTGATCAGGGCCGCAGCCCCGACGGCCTGGGCCTCGTGCGCCAGCACCGCCAATTCCGCCGGGCTGAAGGGGTGATGATCCGGGAGAGCCCGAAAACCGGCCAGCCGAACCTCTAACTCTTCCAGGCTGCGCCGGAAGACCTCGGGTCGGGCCAGGCCGGCGAAGGCGAACAGGGGCCGGCCTCGTAAGGCGGCGGGGGCCTCCACCTGGCCTTCCGGGTAACGGCGGGCCGCAGTGGGACTAATGGCGGCGGTCTGCACCGATTTGTCGGGATAGGCGTCCTGGAGATTGGCCAGGATTTGGCGGTCCCGGTCCTCCTGATAACGGGTGAGGATGAGCACCTGAGCCGCAGCCAGAGCCGACTTGGGTTCACGCAAAATCCCCCGGGGCAACAGCTGCCCGTTGCCAAAGGGCGCGGCGGCGTCCAGCAGCACAATATCCAGGTCCCGGTGCAGTTGGAAATGCTGGAAGCCGTCGTCCAGCAGAAAGAGCTCGGGTTTGAACCGCTCCCAGGCAATCTTTCCCGCCTCGTAACGTGAGGCCCCGGAATAGACTGCGGCGCCGGGAAGGGTCCGGGCCAGCCAGTAGGCCTCTTCGCCCACCTGCGGCGGTTTCTGGTAAATATTCTTCCCGTCGGAGATGCAGGTGACGCCGACGTGGTGTCCGCCATACCCCCGGCTGAGGATGGCCACTTTTTTACCGGCGGCTTGGAACAGGCGGGTCAGGCAGGCAGTCACCGGGGTCTTGCCGGTGCCGCCCACCGCCAGGTTGCCGACGCTCACCACGCAGGCGGGCAGGCGCTTGGGCAACAGAACCTCGTTGGCATAGAGACTGCGGTGCAGTCGCGCCCCCAGGCCGTAGACCCCGGCCAGGCCTGAGGCCACCGCGTTCAGGGAACACCGCGGCGCCGCGGCGCCTTCGCCCCGCCCCTGGAGACAATCAAAGAGCTGCTGCCAGTAAGGGTGCATGGTTTATTCTACTTATGTCTTGATGGGCGACCCAGCGGGTCGGCCCTACGGGCCCTCGTTATTATGGTTGCAGGCTGGAAGCCTGTGCCTTTCTTCCAGCTTGTATCTTTTTAATCTTGTTTTTCATAAAGCCAGAGGTAATCTTCCGGCCGCTCCACAAACCCTGCTTTAACTGGATTATTCCGGATATATTGCCATTTCTCCAGGAATTCAGCTTCGTCCCGCACGATGCGATCATACCGCTCCACCTGCCATAAAGAACCCTGAACTCCTCTGAGGCGATTGATCTTGTGAGCGCTAAAACTTTTGACGCTGTGAATGATTTCCCCCAAATTGATATACCCGCCATCAGGCCCGGCAAGGGACTGGGCCAACAGGTGAACATGATCCGGCAGGACCACCGCGGCATAGACCGTCCACTTGAGGTCGTCCCAAAAGCGGATGGCTTCCAGGGTGATGTTTTTTTCTGCATGGTCCAGATTTTGCCCGGACAGACAAACCCAGGAAATAAAATAGACGCTGCCGCCTTGCTGCCAGTGGGGCAAACGCCGGCGGGAAGTTTGAAAAGAAGATACAGGCTGGAAGCCTGACCGATTGGTAGCACAGGCATTCTGTTTGGGTCCCTGGTTTGCAGGCTGGAAGCCTGCGCTACCCTTCTTAAACATAATCCCTTCTCACTAGAGGTGGGCCAGACCCCGAGTTGCCGGGCGGCGAGTTAAGGCGCACCGCCCGCCGTCATAGGTACGGTTGTCGGTTGCTCTTTCTCTTCTTCCTGCGCAAACTGCATCTCATAAAGCCGCCGGTAGAGGCCGCCGGCGGCTAGAAGGTCGGCGTGGCTGCCGGTTTCCACAATGCGGCCGTCTTCCATCACCACGATGCGCTGGGCATTGCGCACCGTGGAGAGGCGGTGGGCGATGACCAGGGTGGTGCGGCCCACGATGAGCCGGTCCAGAGCCTGCTGCACCTCTCGCTCGGATTCGGAGTCAAGGCTGGAGGTGGCTTCGTCCAGGATAAGGATGGGCGGGTCCTTGAGCAGGGCCCGGGCGATGGCCAGGCGCTGGCGTTCGCCCCCGGAGAGGCGCACCCCCTGCTCGCCGATGACGGTGTCCAGGCCCTCGGGCAGGACCATGACAAAATCGTAAGCGTGGGCTGCCTTGAGGGCGGCGATAATCTCGGCTTCGGAGGCGGAAAGATTGCCATAATGCACATTATGGCGCACCGTGTCGTTGAACAGGATGGTCTGCTGGGTGACCACGCCGATCTGGGCCCGCAGCGACTCCAGGGTGAGGTTGCGAATATCCTGGCCGTCGATCTGGATGGACCCCGCGGTCAGCTCGTAGAAACGGGGCAGGAGGTTGAGCAGGGTGGATTTGCCGGCGCCGCTGGGTCCCACCAGGGCGAGGATTTCGCCCCGGCCCACGGTGAGGTCAATATCCTGCAAGACGCTCCGGCCGTTCTCATAGGCAAAGGCGACTTTTTGATAAGTGATGTCTCTCTGCATAGGCGGCAGGGGCACGGCGCCCAGGCGATCCTTGATCTCTGGGTCCCGGTCCATGAGGCCGAAGACCCGGGTGGCGGCGGCCAGGCCCTCCTGGAGGATGTTTTGCACCGCGGAGAGGCTTTTGATGGGTTGATAAAGCATGAGCAGCGCCGCCAGGAAGGAGAAGAAGGTGCCCGGGGTGGAGGTGCCTTTGATGACCGCATAGCCGCCGTAGAAGATGATGCCCGCCATGCCCAGCGACCCCAAAAACTCCATGGTGGGGGGCGAGAGCTCCCGCACCGAGTTGAGCTGCATGCGGGTGCGGAAGTAGCTCCAATTGGCCTGCCGGAAGCGCTGCTGCTCGTAGTTCTCCCGGCTAAAGGCCTTGACGATGCGCTGGCCGATGAGGCTCTCCTGGAGCACGGTGTAGAGGAGGGCGTTGGCCACCTGGGTGGCGTGCGACACCCGGCGGGTGCGTTTGCCCAGCCAGAGGATGAGGAGGACCGCCAGAGGAAAGACCGCCATGGCCAGGAGGGCCAGACGCCACTCCCGGTAGAAGATCACTGCGGTGAGGCCGATAACCGTGAAGGAGTCCTTGAAGACGCTGGTGACCACCCGGGTAACCGCGTCCTGGAGCAGATTGACGTCGTAGGTGAGGCGGCTCATCAGGGTGCCGGTGGCCTCGCCGTCAAAGAAGCTCAGCGGCTGCCGGGTAACCGAAGCAAAAAGCTGGTCCCGCAAGGTGGTGACCGTGGCGTTGCCGATGTAGCTCATCTGGTAGTTGTGGGTGTAAGACAAGAACCCCTTGATAGCGTAAAGGAAGACGATGAGCGGCGGCAGGAAGTAGAGCATATTCACTTTCTGGCCGAAAAAGACGTCGTCCAGGACCGGTTTCACCAGGTAGGCCAGGAGCGCCGTGAGGCCCGAGACGCCCAGCATGGCCAGGACTGCCGCGGTCATGCGCAGCTTGTGGGGCTGGAGATAAGTAAGGAGGCGCAGGTATAGGCGCAGATCGTCTTTATACATAAAGGCGGTTTGCAGTTTTCAGCTTAAAAGCTTCAAGAAGATTCTGCTGGGTTGACTGGGAATCGGACATAAGGGCGCGAATGGCAAAGTCTTTATTTTTCAAAGATATATCTTATTTGGCGGGAATTTTCCATCAAATTCCAGGAGGTCGAACTATGGGGCGAAGGAAGAGAAAACTCGAAACTGACTACTGGCGACTAACTGCTAACTGCTAACTAACCACCGTTCCAGTTGACAGCGCCTTCCGGGTTTGGGATAAATGCTTAGCAACTAAAAAGTGCAGGAATCCATCCCATGATACTGATATTTTTTGCCCTGCTGGCGGCGCTGTGGCTGTGGCCTGAGGGACTGGGGGCCGGTCCGGTGGCGGTTCCGCCGCCGGCGCCGCCGGGCGAGGTGGTGCACTTTCCTTATTTTCGGGTGCCGGATAACGTCTATCTCTGCGGTGAGCCGGTGCCGCTCCAGGACCCGCTGGTGCGGGAGGATTTGGACCGGGAACTTACCATTGTGGCCTGGAGTCGGGCTCAGACCACCATGTGGCTGAAGAGGGGACATCGCTTTCTCCCGGAGGTGGAGGCCAAGCTCCGGACCCTGCGGCTACCCCTGGACTTGAAGTACGTGGTCATCATTGAAAGCGACCTGCTGCCCAAGGCCAAGTCTCACGCCGGGGCGCTTGGTCCCTGGCAGTTCATAGCCCCCACGGCCCAGCGCTTTCAATTGAAGTGCAACGATAACATCGATGAACGCCTGGAGTTCGCCGCCGCCACTGACGCCGCCCTCAGCTATTTGCAGCACCTCTATCAACTCTTCCATAACTGGCCCCTGGCCCTGGCCTCGTACAACTGCGGGGAAGCCCGGGTGCAAAAGGAGATGGCCCTGCAGGGCGTGAATTCCTTTTACTATCTGAGCCTGCCGGAGGAGACGGAGCGCTACGTCCACCGGTTGCTGGCGGCCAAGATCGTTCTGGAGGACCCCACCCGCTACGGCTACGAGATTCCTGAGGACCAGCTTTATCCGCCCCTGGAGTATGACGAAGTCAGCATTACCCTCCTGAAGGACGCCTCGGTGCGACGGCTGGCTGAGGCCTGCGGCAGTTACTACAAAGCCATCAAGACTCTGAATCCATGGATTAAGGAAGCGGCTTTGAAGCCTGGGACTTATCGCCTCAAACTCCCTAAGGGCACCGCGAGCCGCTTTGAGGAGGCCTACCGGCGGGGCCAGTTGGTAGATAATGAGGCGGTAAAAGGCCAAGAACCGGGGAAGGGCAAGGGGGAAAAGAAAAAATGACCGAAGACCGGGGGACGTGAGACGGGAGATCGGTTCAGGCAATCTTTTCCCGGTCCCTCGTCTCCGGTCTCCAGTCCGATGGGGAGAAGATGGCTCACGCGGCCAAGGAAACGGTTTCCTTTTTGATATCCGGCGCCTGGGTTTTAACCCAGAATGAGGCCCGGGAGGTGTTTCATCCCGGGGCGGTGGCCATAAGGGGGGAAAAGATTGTGGCGGTGGGGCCGGCGGCGAAGCTGGCAGCCCGATTTGCCGCCGAGCAGGTATTGGATTATCCTCAGGGCCTGGTCATGCCCGGGCTGATTAACGCCCATACCCACGCAGCCATGTCGCTGTTCCGGGGCCTGGCCGACGACCTGCCCTTGGAGACCTGGCTCAACTCCTACATCTTCCCGGCGGAATCCAAACTGGACGAAAATTTCGTTTATTGGGGCAGCAAGCTGGCCATCGCCGAGATGCTGCTCTCCGGCACCACCACCTTTGCCGACATGTATCTCTTTGCCGACGCCGTGGCCCGGGCCGCCAGTGAGACCGGCATCCGGGCGGTGGTAGGTGAGGTGCTTTATGACTTTCCTTCGCCCAACTACGGGCCGCCAGCCGCGGGTCTGGCCTTCAGCGAAGCACTCTGCCGCACCTGGCGGGACCATCCCCGGGTCAGGGTGGCCATCCAGCCCCATGCGGTGTACACCTGTTCGCCGAATTTGCTCCAGCAATGCGGCGAACTGGCCGATAAGTATGGTACCCGCCTGATTATTCACCTGGCGGAGACGCACCAGGAGGTGGCAGATTGTCAGGCACGCTACGGCGCTACCCCGGTGGGCCATCTGCACCGCCTGGGGCTGCTGACGCCGCGCTTGCTGGCGGACCATGCCATAGTCTTGTCTGAGGCGGATATGGAGCTGCTGGCCTCCTCCGGCGCCGGGGTGGCCCATTGTCCGGAGAGCAACATGAAGCTGGCCTCGGGGATCGCCCCGGTGGTTGAGCTCTTGAAACAGGGAGTGCCGGTGGGTCTGGGCACCGACGGCTGCGCCTCCAACAACAACCTGGACCTGGTGCAGGAGATGGACACGGCCGCCAAACTCCAGAAGGTGCGCTATCTGGACCCCACGGTGTTGCCGGCCCCGGCGACTCTGGACCTGGCCACCCGGGGCAGCGCCCGGGTTCTAGGTCTGGAGGGCGAGGTGGGAGCGCTCAGTCCGGGCCTGAAGGCGGACGTGGTGGTGCTGGACCTGGACCAGCCCCACCTGACGCCCTTGTATGATCCCTATTCGCACCTGGTCTATGCCGCCGGCGGAAGCGACATTCAGACCGTGGTGGTGCATGGCCAGGTGCTGGTTAAAGACCGGCAGGTCCTTAGCTTCGACCTGGAGGAAACCATGGCCAAGGCCCGGGAGTTGGCCCGGAGGGCGACGGCGACCATCACTCAACCCGGAGAAATTGTCCGTGTCAGTTGAAGAGAACCGTAGGAAAATCGAGGCCAGGAGAGTCACCATCAAACTGGTGGACGGCTCGCTGATAAAGGGCAAGATCAACCTGCGGCAAGATGAGGCCATAATCCAACGGGTCAGCGAGATCTTCACCCGGCATCCAGACCCATTCCTCGTGATCTTCGAAGCCACCTTCGAAGGGATGAGCGACCGGGTCATTGTAATCAACAAGCATAATATCCTCTGGGTCTCGCCGGATGATAGACCGGCAGAGACCGAAAATGGCTGAGACTAACCGGACCAGGGCGGTAAAGAAAAGAAATGCAAAGGGGGGGATTAAACGCCCCTTTTCTTTGGCCTTGGGTAAGGTGTAAAGAATGAGGGATTAACCAGAGATGAGAGATGAATTTCCCCAGCTTAACCCCCCCAATCCTTAACTCCGGGCCACCAGGAAGACCCCGACACAAATGACCAGGATGCCGGTCATCCGGGTCAGGGTCACGGCTTCGCCGATGAGCACTCGGGCCAGGATGGCGGTGAAGACGTAGCCCAGGCTGATGAGGGGATAGGCGTAGCTCACCTCCGCTTTGGCCAGGACAATCAGCCAGACCAGGAAGCCCAGGCCGTAAAAGACCAGGCCCAGAATCACATAGGGGTTGAAAGCCGCCTGGACAAAGACCGGCGGCAGGGTGCTCAGGGAGAGGGCGAAGTTGCCCAGCTTGGACATGCCGTGTTTCAAAGAGAGCTGCCCGGCGACATTAAGCACCACGTCCAGCATGATCAGACCAAACACCAGGAATTTCACCATCAGGTTGTTCCTTGCCGGGGATATTCAGGATATATTGAATGCTAATTTTCTGAAAAGTTAGTTGGAGATGCAAGGAAATAATAGCAGGTGCACCCTGGAGCGTCATATTATCCGAGCCCTGGATCCCAGGACCAAGCTGGCCTTGCTTCTGATGAGCTTTGTCATGGTCCTGCTGCCCCAAAGACCGGCGGTAGTGGCCTTGGCCAGCGCCGCGGTTTTGCTGCATCTTACCCTGGCTCGGGCCTGGCCGGCCTTGAAGCCGGTGCGCTGGCTGCTTCTCCCCCTGGCCCTGTTTAGCGTCGGAGTCTGGTCTTGGATGGCCCAGGGCCCCAGCCCTTTGGTCTGGCGGGTCAGCCGGGAATCCCTGGCCTTCGGGGTGGCCAACTTTCTCAAGCTGGCCACCATGATGGCGGCAGGACTGGCTCTTCTGGCAACCACTCCGGTGGAAGAGCTATTCGTGGGCCTGGTGAAACTGCGATTGCCTTACGCCGGGGCCTTTGCCTTCGCCCTGGCCCTGCGCTGGGTGCCGGAGATTTTTGCCACTGTCACCCGGGTGCGGGAGGCCCAGGAGGCTCGGGGGCTGGCCTGGGAGCAGGGCCACGTCCTTACGCGTCTCCGGCGTCACCTTCCCTTGCTGGTGCCCATCTTTCTTCTCACGCTGCGCCGCAGCCAGACCATGGCCTGGGTCCTGGAGGCCCGAGGCTTTCAGATGAGCCCCCGCCGCAGCTTTCTTCTGGAAATCCGGATGCGGCCTCGAGACTGGCTGGCCCTGGGCACCGGCGCCGCATTGCTGGCAGGATTTATAGTGGTCCATATCTGGGGCTGGGACCAAATTCCCGGATTGAAGTTATAGGGCGGCCTCCGGCCGCCGCAACTTTTTTGGCGCGGCCGGCACCCCTAATGATGGTGAGGTCATTTGAGTTTTAACCTGAGCAATATCTTCAAGAATTTCTTGTTACTCCTGGCCGGGCTGGTTCTGTCCCTAATCCTCCTGGAAATCGCCCTGCGGCTCTTCCCGCCCTTTGAGATGCGGTTCAAGCCCGACCGCCTCGTACTGCCGGTTAATAGACGCTATGTCCTCGACAATACTGCGAAATTTCCCACCAAGCTGCCGAAGACCACGGTCCATACCAAGAATTCCTTGGGCTTCCGAGGCACGCCGCCGCCGGCCGATTTCGTCGATTACCTCACCATTGTTACCATCGGCGGCAGCACCACCGAGTGTTTCTATCTGTCTGACGGCAAGACCTGGACCGATCTCCTGGGAGGGAAGCTGAAGCAAGATTTTCCCAAATTGTGGATCAATAATGCCGGTCTGGACGGCGCCACTACCTATCGCCACCTCATTTTGCTGGAAGATTACCTGGCGCTGTTGAAACCCAAGCTGGCCCTCTTTCTGGTGGGGATCAACGACGTGGGCCTGGGGGAAATCCACGACAAACCCAAGGGCGGCTTCGCCGGTAGGATAAAGGCCTTAACCAACAAAAGCGAGGTTTACTCCCTGGGGCTCAATATCTACCGTTACTTCATTGCCCGCAGCCGGGGCCTGCACCATGAGGAAGTAGATCTGAAGACCCAGGGCAGTTTAGCGGTGCCCGAGGCCGTGCAACAGGAGACCCTCCGTCAATACCGGGAGGAGTCGCTGAAATTTTACCGGGCCCGGCTGGAGAAGCTGGTCCAAGTGTCCCGGGCTCAGGGGATCGAGCCGGTCTTCATCACCCAGCCTACCCTCTATGGCCCGGGGATCGACCCCGCCACTGGCGTGGACCTGGAAAAGATCAGGTTGGGCGAGAAGTTGAACGGCGGCCTGATGTATGCCGTGGTTGAGTTATACAATGCCACCCTGCGCCAGGTGGGGGCGGAAAACCGGGTCCTGGTCATCGACCTGGCCCGGGAGATGCCGCGGAATTCCGTCTATTACTACGACTACCTGCATTACACCGAGGCCGGCGCCGCCCAGGTGGCGGATTTCATCTACCGGGATTTGCGGCCTTTTTTGGAGAAGCGGTTCGGAGTAAAGGCCAGATAGCCCCCCTGGCCATTGACGGCAGGAAAGCATTATGGGCCCAGCAAGCTGTGCCTCCCTTTCTTAAAATCACCCCAATTTTTGTCTTTGCTGACTGCGGAAAGCTGATAGCTGATCGCCTCCTCACTTCGGGCTGGCCGCCAGGATGGCCTTATCTACCTTATCCTCATATTTGGTGAAGTTCTCCCGGAAGCGGCCGGCCAAATCCCGAGCCACCTTTTCATACGAACCGCCATCAGCCCAGGTTTTTTGAGGATAGAGAATCTTATCAGGCACTCCGGGGCAACGGGTCGGCACCGTCAGGCCGAAGAACGGTTCTTGGTAAGTCTCCACCTGGTCCAGGTCCCCGTTCATGGCGGCGCGGAGCAGGGCTCGGGAGTGGGCGATCTCGATGCGATGGCCCAGGCCGAAGGGGCCGCCGGTCCAACCGGTGTTCACCAGCCAGCAGGTAGGCTTATATTGATTCACCTTGTCCCGGAACAGGTGGGCGTAAACCGCCGACGGCATGGGCAGGAAAGGGGCCCCGAAGCAAGTGCTGAAGGTCGCCTGGGGCTCTCGGCCCAAACCGCGCTCGGTGCCCGCTACCTTGGCGGTATAGCCCGAGAGGAAATGGTAGGCGGCCTGCTCCGGGGTGAGCCGGGCGAGGGGCGGGAGCACTCCAAAGGCGTCGCAGGCCAGCATGAAGATGTGGCTCGGGTGGCGGCCTACCCCGGAGTGCACGATATTTTGCAGGTGGGTGATGGGATACGCGGCCCGGGTATTTTCCGTCAGGCTGGCGTCGTTCAGGTCCAGGCGGCGGGTGGTCATGTCCATGCCGACGTTTTCCAGGATGGTGCCGAACTTCCGGGTGCATTCGTAAATCTCCGGCTCGGCCTTGGGGCTCAGGCGAATCACCTTGGCGTAGCAGCCCCCCTCGAAATTGAAGATGCCGTCGTGGCCCCAGCCGTGTTCGTCGTCGCCGATGAGTTTGCGCTCCGGGTCGGTGGACAGGCTGGTCTTGCCGGTGCCGGAGAGGCCGAATAACAGGGCGGTGTCCCCTTTTTTGCCCTCGTTGGCGGAGCAGTGCATGGACAGCACTTCCTTCTGGGGCAGGTAATAATTGAGGATGGTGAAGACCGATTTCTTGATCTCGCCGGCATAGGAGGTGCCGCCGATGAGCACCAGCTTTTTGCCGAAGTTGACCAGGATGAAGGCTTCGGAATTGGTGCCGTCCAGCTCTGGCACCGCGTGGAAGCCCGGGGCAGCGATAATGGTGAAATCCGGGCCGACGTGATGTGGTTCGCCGGGGCCCACCGGGACCAGGAACATGTTGCGGGCAAACAGGTTCTGCCAGGCGGTGGAGGTGATGACTCGGATATTCATCTGTAATTTCCGGTCTGCCCCGGCGTGGCGGTCCTGGACAAAGATCTCCTTGCCCTGGAGGTAGGCCAGCAACCGGTAATGCATCAGGTCGAATTTTTCCGCGGTGAAGGGCTGGTTCTCGTCGCCCCAATGGATATTGTGGGCGCTGGAAGGCTCCTGGACGATGAATTTGTCCTTGGGAGAACGGCCGGTATAGGCGCCGGTGCGCACCGCCACCGGCCCCAGGTGGGCGACGAGGCCCTCCTGCCGGGAGACGATCCTTTCGTACAGGGCCGAGGTGGGCAGATTCCAATCGATCGCGGCGACGTTTCTAATCCCGTGATGCGTCAGGTCTTTTTTCATATAGCGCCTCTTCCTTAAATTCCGAAACCGGTTAATTATAACTTAAAAGTTGCGATGGCTGCGAAAGTTTCTTAAGAGGAGAGCCGAAGGGTTTTGGTAAACAGCCCCCACTCTCCCCTCAAAGGGGTTTCGCAACCGTTTCATAATCGCTAAAGATAATGTAAATTTTTAGTCCCTTGGAACGAAATTGATTGCCGACCTGGGCCCGGCGGCGAAAAATCCAGTACTGGGCTGAACTTAGGGCAAATAAAATGGTACACGCTACAACTTTCTGATATTCCTTGCTTTTTCTGAGCAACCGTCCGTTTTGGTCAAAGGTCAGATAGTCCTCTTTCCTTCCAAATTGTGATGAATTTTTCTTTAAATTTGTGCTTAATAGATAAATCTGGAAGACCTATTCCAGACTTAATTAAATAAGCATTAACAAAAATTTTATTTTTCAAATAAATGTAAGCTGGAATAATATTATCAGAAATATGTTCAGTATTATTTTTAATAATTATCTGTTTCCCTAATATGTTATCAATTAAATACTCAATAGCTTCTTTTTCTTTTTCAATATTTACCCCAAGAAATTTAACAATCTGACCAGTTTCCAGCTTTATTTTATCTTCACTCACAATTTGGACTACTTTAAACAAAGTCTCTCTCTTAAATTCTCCAGGTTCTAATAATGGTCTGGCGTCTTGGACGGCAGGAATATAATCAATTTTTGGAAATTCGAATATATTGTTCTTTCTCCTGATAATCTGTATGTCTTTGGTAAAAATGGGCAATTTGTCTTTAATACCGATTTTCTCCTCGATAATGCCTAAAAAATCTTCATTAATTTCATAGCCCACGGCATTTCGCCCCAATTCCAGGGCCACCTTCACGGTGGTGCCGCTCCCCAAAAAGGGGTCCAGCACGGTGTCGCCCGGGAAGGTGAACATCCGGAGGAGCCGCCGGGGCAGTTCCTCCGGGAACATGGCTTCGTGCCCCAATTGCTTGGCCCCGCCGAAATGCCAGTGGCCGTAAAAGTACTTTTTCCACTCTTCCTTGGTGAGTTTAGAGGCTTCTTTAATTTCTCTTGAGACTTTCTTACCTTCCCCCGGTTTTTTGAAGATGAGGATAAATTCATAATCGATTTCCACCAGGCCATTGGGGGGATAGGGATATGACCCCATTACATTGGCCCCGCCGGTGGGGTTCATGGTGGTCTTTTTCTGCCAGATGATGGAGCCCAGGAAGTCGAAGCCGAGCTTCTCGCATTGCCCGATAAATTCTGCATGCAAGGGGATTACCTTATAGCGGCCATAGATTGCGGACCGGGCGAATTGGTCCCCGATGTTGAGGCACAACCGGCTGCCGGGCCGCAGGATGCGAAAACATTCGCTCCAGACATAATAAAGGTCTTTAAGATATTGATGGAGACTCTGGCCATAGCCGATCTGCCCCGGCGCCCCATAATCCTTGATATGCCAGTAAGGCGGAGAAGTGACCACCAGGTCAACGGCGGCGTCCGCCACCTCAAGCATGGCGCGGCTGTCGCCGATAATGATTTTGGCCCAGTGTTCCATAGACAGGTTTCAGGTTCCCAGAAGATTTTTAGTTTTATAGCACAGGCGGGACGCCTGTGCCACTAATACTCAAGGGATTGGGGGTGGGGTTTGGGGAGGGGGTAAGGGCCTTGGCCCTTACCCCCTCCCCAAAATTCACTTCGCCAGCCATTTCAAACTCTGGCGCAGCAGGTCTTCCAGGCTGGCGGCGCCCTGGCTCCGGACCGCCATCAGGGCCTTTTCGGCCAGGTTTTTGGGGTAGCCCAGGTTGAGCAGGGCGCTCAGGGCATCCTGCATAAAGCCCTCGCCGGCGGCGGCCAGTCGCCGGGGGCCCCCCGGGGCGAGGCGTTTGTCCTTTAATTCCACGACGATGCGTTCGGCGGATTTTTTGCCGATGCCGGGAATGCCCGCCAAGCGCCGGATATCCCCCTGGGCCAGGGCTTCGGCGAACTCCCCGGGATTGATGCCGCTCAGGATGTTCAGGGCCATGCGGGCCCCGATGCGGGGGATGTTCAGAAGTTGCAGGAACAGGTCTTTTTCCTCCGGGGTGCTGAAGCCGTAGAGATTGAGGGCGTCTTCCTGCAGGCGGGTATGGACCAGCAGGAAAACTCGGGCCTGGGGCTCGGGCAGGGCGTAAAAGGTGGACAGGGGAATTTGCAGCAGATAGCCCACCCCCCCCACCTTCACCATGGCCTGGGTAGGGCTTTTCTCCAGCAGTTCGCCTTCCAGGAAGCCGATCATGGGGACCCGCCCGGCCAGCGCTGCTGGAAGTAGTGACACAGACCCACGGCCAGGGCGTCGGCGGCATGCTCGTCGGCCACCGCCTGCTGTAAAAGCCGTTCCACCATGAGTTGCACCTGGGCCTTGGAGGCCTGGCCGTAGCCCACCACCGCCTTTTTCACCATCACCGGGGGATAATGGTAGATGGGGAGGGAATTCTGGGCCGCCAGGAGCAGCACCACCCCCCGCACCTGGCCCAGGGCGAAGGCGCTCCTGACGCTGGCCGCCAGGAAAATCTCCTCCAGGGCCAGGACCTGGGGCTGGTGCTGGAGGATTAGGTGGGCCAGACTGTCATAAATTTGACGCAAACGCGCCGCCATGGGAGGCCGACTGCCGGCTTTGATGCTGCCGGAGGCCAGATGGCGCAACTGGTCGCCCTCGCCCTGGAAGACCCCGAAACCGGTGTACCGGGAGCCGGGGTCCACCCCCAAAATGATGGCGCTCACATCAGGGCCTCGAGCAACTTATCCGGGATATCGAAATTGGCGAAGACGTCATTGACGTCGTCGTGTTCCTCCAGCATTTCCACCAGCTTCAGCACCTGTTGGGCGGATTTTTCTTCGGCAATCTTCACCGTGCTCTTGGGGCGCATCTGCACTTCGGCCAGAGTCGGCTTGAATCCCTGACCCTCCAGGGCCTCCTTGACCTCCAGGAAGGCGGCGGGGTCGGTGAGCACCTCGAATTGGGTCTCATCGCTTTGCAGGTCTTCGGCGCCGCATTCCAGGGCGGCCTCCAGGAGTTCGTCTTCATTGACCCCCTGCCGGTCAAAAACGATGACCCCTTTCTTGTCAAACATCCAGGCGACGCAGCCGGGCTCCCCCAGGTTGCCGCCGTATCTGCTCAGCAGATGGCGCACATCGGAGATGGTACGGTTCTTGTTGTCCGTGAGGGTCTCCACCATCAGGGCCACCCCGCCCGGCCCGTAGCCTTCCAGGAAAACTTCTTCCAGGACGACTCCGCCGGTCTCGCCAGTGCCCTTGCGGATGGCCCGGGTGATATTGTCGTTGGGCATATTTTCCGCCTTGGCCGCGGCAATGGCGACCCGGAGACGGGGGTTGCCGACCGGGTCCCCGCCGCCGAGGCGGGCCGCCACCGTGATCTCCTTGGCCAGCCTGCCAAAGATCTTGCCCCTTTTCGCGTCCACGGCCCCTTTCTTGCGTTTGATGGTGCTCCACTTGGAATGGCCGGACATCTGACTGCTCCTCCTTAACCTGCGGCCCCACGTGGTCTCCTGAGGCGATGGAGTCCCAGGAGATAAAGCTCCCGGCTGGCCGCCCGGGAGCCGGCCGGTTTTACCTGCCGAAAGGTGCGAAATTCTTTTTTTATGGCAGTAGCCAGTTCGGGCAGGTCAGGACCGGCAAAGAGCTTCACCAGGAAGTGGCCTCCAGGCCTCAAAAACCGGCGGGCTAACTTTAGGGCCTGCTGGGCCAGTTCCAGGGACCGCTGCTGGTCCACCTCCCGCACTCCGGTGGTATTGGGGGCCAGGTCGCTTACCACCAGGTCGAAGCCCGGGCTGATGGCCGCCAGCGATTCCAAGTCTAGACTTTCCACCTCGCTCTGGAGGAAGTATAGGGGCGGGGCCACCGGAATAGCTAACGGGGCCGCATCCACTCCCAGCACCAGGCCCTGCCGCCCCACCCGGGCGGCGAGATATTGCAGCCAGGACCCGGGGCTGCACCCCAGATCCAGGACCCGCATGCCCTCCCGGCACAGGCGGTATTTCTCATCAATTTCCTTTAGCTTGTACACGGCCCGGGCTACATAACCTTCGGCGCGGGCCCGTGTCCGGAAGGGGTCCGGGATCCCGGGACGGGGCATGGCTAAAAGCCTATCTTAGTAAATTAACTAATTTATTTATCATAACTGCCTGTCTTTGGCAATGAAAAAGCATTAATGTCAATATTTTGACAACAAGGGGCCTTCTTTGACGTTTCTTTAACACCATCAGGTTTTCCTAAAAGGTTTTTTCAAAAATTTTTTGAAAATATTCTCCCCTAAAAACCCATTATCGCCTGACCTTTCCTCGTTGGTCGTTTCCCCTGGAAATAAATTTGAGTCTGGGTGCCGGGCTGGCACATTCATTGCTCATAGCTCAGGAGAACGGCAATAACCATGAATAGTTGAGCAGAAGACCGACTAAGGGGCAGACTGCGGCCAGAGTTTAGGTCCAATGAGGGGCGGATGGGCTGGCCGCGGCCGGCTGTATCGGGACCGGCTCCAAGACGCCAGGAGGCCTAAAGTGAACCAAGTCGTATCCCGGGAGGAGGTGGCGGCTTTGCTGCAAGGGATGGCCGTAGGAGAGGCTAACCGCCAGGAACCCCGCCGAGCCAAGAAACCCAAGGGTCCGGATGACTCTTACAAGAGCCAAACCAACCGGAGAGGGCGCCGCGCCTGTCTGGCGGATTCGTCCCGCTAAGGAACTGGAATGGAAGGTTTCCTTCCATAGCCGGAGGAGGCAGTAATGAGTTCAGAAAAGATGCTGGTCGAGCCGCAGCCGGTCTCCCGAAAAGCCCCCCTTGCCACTGGCTGGCAAATCCCGGCGCCGCCTCGGGTCATCGCGGTGACTTCCGGCAAGGGCGGGGTGGGCAAATCCAATGTCGTGGCCAACCTGGGGTTGGCCATGGCGCAGCTGGGATATCGGGTATTGCTCATTGATGCCGATTTGGGCCTGGCCAACCTGGATATCTTGCTCGGCCTGACGCCCCCGCATACCATCCAGGATTTTTTCTCCCTGCGGCAGAGCCTTTCCCAAGTGATCATGGAGGGACCGGGAGGTTTAAAGGTACTGCCGGCTTGCTCCGGGCTTATGGAATTAACCGAATTAGACGATTGTCGAAAGGTCTTGCTGCTAAATGAGCTGGATTACTACTCGGAAAACCTCGATCTGGTCCTCATCGACACCGGGGCCGGAATCTCCCGGAATGTCGTATTCTTTAACCTGGCGGCCCAGGAGCGGATTTTGGTGGTCAATAACCAGCCCACTTCCCTGACCGATGCCTACGCCCTGATCAAGATTCTGACCACCCGGCACCAACAGAAGCGTTTCATGCTGTTGGCCAACGGCCTCATCCATCCCGGGCAGGGGGAGATCATCTACCGCACCCTGGTCCAGGTGGCCGAGCGCTTCCTGGGACAGGAGGTCTTCCTGGAATACCTGGGCTTTATTCCTTTTGATGATGCAGTTCCCCAGGCAGTCCTGCGGCAGCAGCCGGTTTTGAGCCTATATCCCGAGGCGCCGGCCAGCAAGGCGTTCACCCGGCTGGCTCAGCAGTTGCGGGAAGCCCCGGCGCCGGTCGGCCTGGACGGCAACATCAAATTCTTCTGGCGACGCTTGTTGGGCTGTTTAACCTGGGGGAACCGGGAGAATGCCCTTTATGAATGAACCGTCATTGGCCCAAAGGAAAAGACCGGCGGTCTCCGACTCCGGCCGCCACCGTAAGATGGATCCGGCCTGGAAAGAACAGATGGTGTTGCAATATGCCCCACTGATCCGGTACATCGCCAGCCGCCTGGTGTTGCGTCTGCCTTCGCATATCTCCCAGGAGGATTTGATCAGCTCCGGCATCATCGGCCTCATTGATGCTATTCAGAAATACGACCCCGGCAAAAAGATTGATTTCAAGACCTATGCCGAGTTCCGGGTCAAGGGGGCGATGCTCGACGAACTGCGCAGCATGGATTGGATCCCTCGTTCGATCCGGAAAAAGAGCCATCTCATTGAGAACGCTTACGCTCAGCTGCAGAAGGCTTTGGGGCGGCCGGCGGAGGCCGAGGAGGTGGCGGAACTCTTGGGAATGGAACTGGAGCATTTTTATCAACTTCTGGATGAGACCAAGGGCATCTCGCTAGTGGCCCTGGAAATTGGCGACCGGAAAGGCGAGGGTAACCGAGGGGTCCAACGGGAATTATCGGAAGTCCTGCAGGATGAGAATCTGCGGGACTCTCTCCAGGCGGTGCACCTCTCCGAATTGCAAGGCGTCGTCCTCAAGGCCATCGAGGCCCTGCCCGACAAAGAAAAGCTGCTGATTTCCCTCTATTATTACGAAGAGCTCACCATGAAGGAGATCGGCCAAATCATGGGGTACACCGAGTCTCGCATCTCCCAGTTGCATACCCAGGCGATGTACCGTCTGCGGCACAAACTCCGGGAATATTCCCAAGAAATGGAAAATTGATGGGCGGCTGCTGCCGGTTTTAGTAGACTTGTTTTGGAGGTTACCTTGTCATTACCTGCGTTGGCGACGATCCTCGGTATTTTCGCCGGAGTGCTGCTCTTGCTGGTCATTTTCAGCCTCCTGACCATGGCCTCGCGGCGGGATGCGCACCTGGACCGGCTGGGACTGGGCGAGGCCGGAGGCTGGCCGGAAACGAGTCCCACCCAGGTGGGAAAATGCCTCGGAAAAAGGCCATGAGAACCAGGGTTCGTTGACTTCGCTTCCCTGGCCCCCGGTTGCCATTAACCGCGTTAGTGTTCACTTAATTGGGTCTCGGAATAAGTTTGAGCATCTGAGGAAAGATTGTGCTACAACGGGCCATAGTCCGAAATCTCCTTTATATTTAGGGGGTTATGCCTAACCCATTCCAACATACTCCACCAAGCTAACCTTATAGTATTCCCCTAACATACTATTAATGAAACCTTAAATCAGCATTAACCCAAAGCTTGTAAGGTTAGGACAGCAATGCGCCGGTAAAACCAAAATTAATCAAAAGCTGGAAAGCTTATGAAGCTTAGCAAGTATTTTGGTCTATTGATTTTGACCGCCTTGCTGACTTCCCTGACCCTGCTCTTTTGGACCTGCATCCCCCCCTGCCCCCACGGCATTCCTCCTGAGCTTGGGATTGGTATGTCTGTTGGCCCTGAAACGGCGAAAGAAGGACCCCATGCTTTGAGCCCGCGAGGCGTTGGAATCAGGAGTAAAGTTCATGAACCCCGGCAACCTTCTATTAATCAGTGACGGCTCCCAATTTTTTCCCATCCTTAGTCGGTTTTTGACGGAAGCCGGTCATCAAGTCACCACCACCTGCCGAACGCAGGAGGCCTTTCAGCTCCTCAATCGCAGTAATATCCCCCTGGTGATAACTTGCTTGGGCAACGATTGGAATGACACCCGCGCCTTCATCAAAACAGTCAGAGAACTGAATCCAGCAACCGCAATCATCATTTTGCGGCTGGCGCCCGAGGTCAGTTCGCCCATCGGGGCCTATTTGATCAAAGATGGGGGATACAACTTCAAGCCCTTAGGCTGGCATGGGCTGGGTCGAATGGTGGCCAATTGCCTACGTAACCGAGTTTTGCAAAGGGCCTGGGAGCAAGCTTAACGGTTGGCGGAAAATGACGCAGTAACGGCGGGTTGGGAAGACTGGACCTGAACTGACTAAAGATCATTACCCCTTGAGGCTGCCAGCCGGCGCGGGTTCTATGCGGTTAGGGTCCTTGAAGAACGAAATCCTACAATAATTTTTACGACCTTATCGGCCTTTAATCCTCGTTCAATTCGACCCTGCGGTTATCCGCCGGCCTGGAACGCCCGGTATTAGAATTTTCAGAAAATCGGCGGTAGTGTTGTTGCACCAGCACAAGCCGGTTTCGGAGCAGCAAGTCAAAGTAAAACGGGCTCTCCATAAGCATTGAGACCACTTCTCGTTTACCCAAGGATTTATCCATTTTCAGCTAATCAGACTGCCGTATTGAGCGGTAAAAGCCGTCAGGTCAGAGTATCTTAAGATAACAAATCCTTTAACTCATAATTTGGCCCATGCTTGGCCACCAGATAGGCAGCCTCGTCCCGAAGTACCTCCAGGTTGGGCTCCTTGCCGAACGCTTCCCAATATAGCTTATACAGTTCATCTCGCAGCTTCTCTATAGCTTGCTGCGTTTCCAGGGAAACTACCTCATTTGCGGCATTATTCATGGTCCTTTACCCTCATTTTCAGGAATAACTGGTCAGCGGCTGGAGATGGCCATCATCTGGAACAGGTAGGCCCTTCTGGATATTTGCCTTGGAGCCAGTCACAAATCCTCAGAATCCAATCCCGGACTTCTCCCATAAATTTCAGCCCTTGTAAATCTGAGCCGCCGAAGCGCCATTCCTGGCTGGCCTGATCAAACAAAAAATCATGTCGGAAGAGCCAAATTTCCCCGGGCGCATCCAAGGCCTCCGCCGCCTCGCCTCCATAATCGAAATTGCTCACGGCGACTCCCTTTCTCGTTTGATATTCCTAACTGCGAACCCTGAGGATATTTTCTCTCGCCATTGTTTCCTTTCCACTACGGAAAAATTAAAATTCGGTTCCTGATTAAACCTACCATCCTTTCTTATATGCCACGATCATGATGGCATAGATGATGATGGTCATTAGCACGCTGGCCACTATTTCTCCCATATTATTGCCCCCTTGAGAGTCTTCAGGTTTCCATAAAAATTTTCGGCATCTTGAGGTGCTTAACCAAAACGACCCGTAACATATTCCTGGGTTTTCTGGTGCGAGGGGTTGGTAAAAATCTTGTGGGTCGGGCCGGACTCAAAGATCTTCCCTTGCCAGAAGAAGGCGGTATAATCGGAAACCCGAGCCGCCTGCTGCAGGTTATGAGTCACGATGACTATGGTATAAGTCAACTTCAGGGTATGGATTAACTCTTCGATTTTCGCCGTGGCAATGGGGTCGATGGCAGAGGTGGGCTCATCCATCAATAACACCTCCGGTTCCATCGCCAAAACCCGGGCGAGGCACAGGCGCTGTTGCTGGCCGCCGGATAGGGAGGTCCCCGAGCGCTGCAGGTGGTCCTTCACCTCATCCCAGATGGCGGCGCGGGTTAAGGCCTCCTCCACCCGGTCCATCAATTCACCCCGCTTCAGGCGATAGTGCATCTTGAGACCATAGGCCACGTTATCCAGGATACTCATGGGAAAGGGCGTCGGCTTTTGGAAAATCATCCCTACCTTGCGGCGCAGTGTCATGACCTCATAAGAGTGATCCAGGATATTTTCCCCATCCAGCAATATCTCCCCCGTAGCCCGTTGTTCTCTATAGAGCTCATAAATGCGGTTGTAGATGCGGATATGCGTGGATTTCCCACAGCCTGAGGGACCGATAATTGCCGTCACCCGGTTGCGGGCAATTTCCATGTTATTATCAATCAACGCCTGTTGGTCTCCGTAAAAGAAGTTCACCTGGCGGGCGATGATCTTAATGGACCTTTTCGAACCTGAGATAGCTGCCGTTGATGCTTCATCGGTGACGCCGGCTAAGGGAAAAACAGTTGGGTCTGCCGTAATGGAATCCATGTTGGCCTTTTTCCTCCGGGAGGGGAAATGGCTTAGGCAAAACCTCGATGATCCGTAGGGTTCCAGAAGAGGGTTTTGCGGTACTCTCTGAACAGTTCTCTTCCCCGGGGAGCTATATCCCCGCTAGAATTTTAATCTTGGTTTGTTATAGGTTTGCTATGGAGAGGTTAGAAATTGGTTAGGAGCAGCAATTAGACGTGGGTTCTTTCAATATCGAAGGCATCGGCCAGCATAAATCAGGGTGGTTCTGCCCATCGAAGCTTCATGGCGGCTGGATAACTTTCGGTGGTGGAAAAAGGGCAGTTGTGGCTAAGGTCTACCAAGACCCTTTCTTTGCCAACCGGAGATACCAGAAAAAAGGGGGATTTTCCTTCAGAAAGGATTACGGTCTAAGGCTGGATTATGACCATGAACTCGGGGCCGGCCTAACGAACCCCCGAAGCATTTAGTTTATAATCCGCATATGGAAAGGGACACCCGCCGGCCCTCCAAACCTTTTCAGATGCGGGTAAATCTGGGGATAAACCTGGGAACCTGGCGGCAGTATTCCTCGTAAGCCGGGCCGAAGCGGTCCCGCAGTTCTTTTTCTTCCAGCAGCACAATAACATAGAGGCCGGGAAGCCAGAGAGCCACTACCAAGTAAAGGTCCAGGTAATTGGCAATGAAGGCGCAGCCCACAAAGCTCAAGTAGAGCTGGAGGTAGCGGGGATGGCGGATAGTGGCATAGATGCCGGTGGTGATGAGCTTCTGCGGGCGCTTTTCCGGGGCAAGCTCCGGCAGGCCAAGGATGGTCAGGATGCTCATGGGCCGGAGGATCTGAAAAATTAGCCAGATGGAGACGCCGAGGAGCAACAGACCCAGAGCGATAAGGGAGTAACTGGTCCCGAACTCCACTGCCAAAAGGGCGTGGCGTATCCGGAAAAGGCCCACCGCGCTCAGTGCCATAAAGGAGCAAACGATGCCGTAAGTCCACCCGGGCCCCAGCCGGCGCCAAAAGCGGACAAACGGGTGGATGAGCAGCCAAAAGAACAAGACCGGCGGCAGCAAGACCACCAGAAGGAGCGCATAATAGTATCGGACCGCGTTCATGGCTACCCTCATGGGTGAGAGTAAACGGTTATTTTCCACCCCCTATGGCCAGGCAAACCTCTTGGGAAAAAATCGCCACGGGAAGAAAATAGGAATAGGCGGTCTCTTAACTATCTGTTGTCATTGGGGATGGGCAAGGGGAGGTATATCTTTCCCTCTCCGGCAAACGACCCGCCCTGGACGATATTATCGTCAGCCTGGTTAGCTGGAGGGGTAGAGGGCGTCCCGGCACAGGCAGCGAACAAGCCTGCCAACACCACGGCCAGAGTAAATTTTACCAAGATTGACTTCACCAACCTACCCTCCTTAAGGAGATGGGCGAGATCAGGGAATGATTTGGGCTAAGTTTTATACTACCCAGATGTCCGTGATATATCAAGTTTATAGATCATTGGATCGTATTTAAGTTTAGGGGAAAAATTGGCTTTTTCCCTGAATTAGTGTTATATTATTATATAATTTGGTTTGGGCGGAGATGGAGATTATAGGCGCCCTTTGTCCAGGTGGAATTTGACCGATGAGCGGGTCATTTCCGGCGTTAGAATTCCTTCCTCGTCAGAGGCATTCTTTCGATTTAGGTTTTTGTCTAAGTTACTGGAGCCGGGAGCGAAAGTTCGCTAAGGACCAAGTTAATCTCCCAAGAGGCTGAGCCCAGGGCAGTCAACGATGAACCAGAAGAAGACGCATTTCCGCCGGGCGGCAATCTGGGCCATAATGATCTTCCTGCCCCTGGCGGTCGTCAACCCCTCCTGGGGCGCCACCCTCCAGGAAATTAAGGAGAGGGGCGTCTTGCGTCACCTGGGCATCCCTTTTGCCAATTTCGTCACCGGCAGCGGCGACGGACTGGATGTGGAACTGGTAAAACTCTTCGCCCAATCCCTGGGGGTTGGTTATCAATATGTTGAGGCAACCTGGGATAGCGTGATCGGTGATCTGACCGGCAAAAGGGTGAAAGCCAATGGAGACAAGCTCATAATTCTGGGGGAAGTTCCCATCAAAGGCGATATTATTGCCAATGGCTTTACCATGTTGGACTGGCGCAAGAAGATTGTCGACTTTTCCATTCCCACCTTTCCCGATCAGATTTGGTTGGTGGCCAGGGCGGATTCAACGCTGAAGCCCATTATCCCCCAGGATACCGTGGAAAAAGATATTGCCTCGGTCAAGGCACTTCTCAAAGGGCGTTCTCTCCTGGGCCGGCCGTGCACCTGTCTCGATCCGTACTTATACTCCCTCAAGAAAACGGGGGTAAGGATCAAATATTTCCCGGGAAACCTCAACGATTTGGCCCCGGCCATCATCAAGGGTGAGGCGGAATTGACCCTCCTCGATGTTCCCGACGCCCTGGTAGCCCTGGAAAAATTCCCCGGGAAAATTAAGATCATCGGCCCTATTACTGACAAGCAATACATAGGATACGCTTTTGCCAAGAATTCTTCGGAATTACGGGAGGCCTTCAACCGCTTTCTGGAAAAGGCCAAGGCGGATGGCACCTACCAGGAATTAGTGAGGCGCTACTATCCCAAGGTCTTTAATTATTACCACAACTTCTTTGAAAAGAACTAGTCCTATCTTCCCGGAAAATAACGAAGGGCCCGCCTTGGACCGGGTTATGAGTCCCCCGGCCGGGCCGGAACCGCGGGAGGAGTAAATGGACCAGAAGCCCGCAGCTCTCCGAGGCACCTCCCTGACGATGGTCGCAGCCGGCGTGCTCCTGTTCTTGTGCCTGGGCACCCTCCTGTTGAAGACCTACCGGGCCCAAATCGAAATTCAAGAATCTATCCTGAATAATTTTAAGCAGGATGTGGCGAAGCAGGCCGCGGCGTTGAGTTATTTCTATGCGGAGCGCAAAAATGATCTGAAGAACCTGCCCACCAAACGGGAAATTACTATTTTCTTCGAAAATAAGGCCCTGGGAATGTCCATGGAGTATGGGCTTTGGGTCAGTCTCCTTGCTATTCAGGAGAGTTTTAATCAGGCCCTGAATGAGCGGTTGTTGGGCCGCGACCGCATCTACACCCGCTTTCTCTTCGCAGACGTTAACGGACAGTGTCTAATGGACACTCAGATCCCCTATTGCTCCGATCCCCTGGGGAGAAGTTACCGGGAATTTCTGACGCCGACGAATTCAGAGCCGCTTATTCTGGTCAAGCGGCTGAACGGTACGGCGCAGTTGATCGTCTCGTGTCCTTATTTCTTTAAGGGGACCTACTCCGGCCAGATTATTGCCTGGATTTCCATCGAAACCGTGCATAATTATCTCATCGGCACCGACAGCCAGTTTCAGAAAAAGGTCATCCGGGTCTTTTCAACCCAGGGCAACTTCTATCTGCCTTCCGAACCCCGTGGCCGCAAGATTTCGTCGGTTCTCCCCAACCTCGCCGACCTGGGAGACCGGAAATACTATCACTTTAAGATGGTAAATCCCTCTGGAGCCCCGGTGGAAATGATCTCCACCTGGATGCCCATCAGCGAAACGCCGTTACTCTTACTGGAGGCCTTACCGGCCCATGAATTATTGGGCTATTTTTCCCCCTGGCATCTGCTGGCGGTACTGGGCTCTTTATCGCTCCTTTCCATGTTGGGGGGAGGCGTGGCCTGGTGGACCAACACCCGCAATGTCATTCTTAGAACCCGGCTGGAAGAAGCCGCCATCCGGGAGAAAGAAATCGCCGAGAAGAATCTGCAGCTGGAAGAGGAAATCGCCGAACGAAAGCGGGCGGAACTGGCGCTCCGCAGTGCCGAGGAAAAATATCACGCCATCTTTGAAAACGCGGTGGAAGGCATCTTTCAGAGCACCCCCGACAGTCGCTTCCTGAGCGTCAATCCCGCCATGGCCGAGATGCACGGCTTCTCTTCCCCGGAGGAGATGATGGCGGAGGTCACCGACATCAAACATCAGCTTTATGTGGATCCCAAGCGTTGCGATGATCGCCAACGGCTGATGGCCATTCACGGCTTTGTCAAGGGCTTTGAGTGCCAGGTTTACAAGAGAGGGGATGGCAAACTCTGGATTTCCCAGAGCGCCCGAAATGTTCAAGACGATCAGGGTCGCGTCCTCTACTACGAAGGCTTTGCGCAAGATGTCACCGAGCGGAAAGAGGCTGAGGAACTATCCAGAAATCTTATCGCCGCCTCGCCCCTCGGCATTTATATTATTCAGCACGATAAATTTCAGATTATCAATCATTGGTTTCAGGATATCACCGGTTTCGACAAAGAGGCATTGTCCTCGATGGATCCGGCGGATTTGGTCCATCCCGAGGACCGGCAGGAAGTAGAAAAGCAGGCGGCCAGCATGCTGGAGGGCAAAAATTCCACCCCCTACGAATACCGCATCATAACCCGGGAGGGCCAGGTCAAGTGGATCATGGAGACCGTTACTCCTACCACTTTTCAGGGGAGCGAGGCTATTTTGGGTTTTTCCATGGACATCACCGGCCACAAGGAGTTGGAAAAGCAACTCCTGCAGGCCCAAAAAATGGAAGCCGTGGGCCGCTTGGCCGGCGGGGTGGCTCATGACTTCAATAATATGTTGGGAGCCATTATCGGCTATTCTGAAATGTTGATGAACCGCCTCAACCACGACGAGTTAGCCTATCGCTACTGCGAAGAGCTCCGCAAGGCGGCGGACCGGGCCGCCATGTTAACCCGACAACTGCTGGCCTTCAGTCGCAGGCAGCTGCTGCAACCGCAGAAACTCAATCTCAATGTCATAATCGGTGATTTGGAAAAGATGTTGCGCCGCCTCATCGGTGAAGACATCGAACTGTTTTTGAATCTCGAACCGGTTTTGGCCTTCGTCAAGGCTGACGCCGGTCAGATGGAACAGGTCATCTTGAACCTGGCGATCAACGCCCGGGACGCCATGCCTCAGGGGGGCAAGCTCATTATCTCCACTGCCAATGTCACTCTGGGTGAGACCCCTGGGCAGGAGCAAACCGGATTCACCCCCGGCCCTTATGTGCTTTTGGGGGTGAGCGATGACGGCCCGGGCATAGAGCCCCAAAACCTGGAGCATATTTTTGAACCCTTCTTCACCACCAAGGAAGTGGGCGGCGGCACCGGCCTGGGGCTTTCTATGGTCTATGGCACTGTGAAACAGAGTGGTGGCTTTATTAAGGTCTTCAGTCAGCCCGGCAGGGGAACCACTTTCCGGCTTTACCTGCCGTCGGTGGGAGATTTTGGGGAATTTTTTCAGGCCCAGGCCGCAGAAAATGAGCCCCTAAAAGGCACGGAAACCATCCTCCTGGTGGAGGACGAAAAGCTGCTCCGGCAATTGACCAGGGATGCCCTGGAAGTCAATGGCTACAAGGTCTTGGAAGCGCGGGACAGCCGTGAGGCCATCACGATCTGTGAAGAGTATCGGGAACCGATCCACCTGATGTTGACCGACGTGGTGATGCCCCAGATGAGCGGCCGGGAATTGGCCCAAACCCTGAAAGATTTACGGCCGGAGATCAAGGTCCTTTACATGACGGGCTACGCCGAGGACGTGCTGTTCCGCCAGGGCGTGCTCGATGCCAATCTCATCTTTCTGCAAAAACCCTTCAGACAGTACGAACTGACGGCTAAGGTGCGCCAGGTACTCGATGCACCGCCGGCGGGGTGACGCCGCTGGCCGCGGTCTATCAGCCGAGCCCTTCTGGTTAATTCTCTGCCCCGGTTCAGCTTTTCTTTTTCAGTTGATCGGCCACCGATTGGATGGCCCGGGCCACGGCTTCCGGGTCTCCCAGATAGTAATGGCGGATGGGGGTCAGGTCGTCGTTGAGCTCATAGACCAGCGGGATGCCGGTGGGAATATTAAGGCCGACGATCTCCGCCTCGGCCACGTTATCCAGGTATTTCACCAGGGCCCTGAGGCTGTTGCCGTGGGCGGCGATGAGCACCCGCCGTCCTTCCTTGACCGCCGGGGCGATGACTTCGTGCCAATAGGGCAGAAAGCGAGCCACCACGTCTTTCAGACACTCGGTGAGCGGGATCTCCTCCGGCCGCAGGTCGGCATAACGGGGGTCGCGGCCGGGGTAATAGGGCGAGTCTTTGCTCAGGGGCGGCGGCGGCACGTCATAGCTGCGCCGCCAGATCTGCACCTGCTCCAGGCCATGCCTTTCCACGGTCTCAGTCTTGTTCAGGCCCTGCAAGGCCCCGTAATGGCGCTCGTTGAGCCGCCAGCTATGGTGCACCGGGAGCCACATCAGGTCCATTTCCTCCAGGGCCAGCCACAGGGTCTTGATGGCCCGCTTCAGCACGGAGGTGAAGGCTACGTCAAAGACATAGCCTTCTTGCGCCAGGGTGCGGCCCGCCTGCACCGCCTCCTCCACTCCCCGCTCGGAGAGGCCCAGGTCAATCCAGCCGGTGAAGCGGTTTTCCTTGTTCCAGATGCTTTCGCCATGACGCAATAAGACAATCTTTTTCATGTCCACCCCGCAGAAAAGTTTCGGATTTCGAGTTTTTAGCTTTTAGCTCCAGGCCTTCGGTCTCCCGTCAGTTAATCTCCTCCAGGGTGCGGCCGCTGAGGACCGATTCCGGTCGGGTTTTCAGCACATCACCGGGAGCGTCCGCCGCCTCGTCGTCCGCCTTCACCAGCAGCCAGGCTTCGTCCTTGCCGGTCTTGAAGCGGGTCAGGGCATAGCCGCCCTTGAGTTTGTGGCCTTCCAGCCAGACCTTGAGGTGACCGTGGGCCACCGCCTCCGCCAGGGGCACGGGAACCCCCTTCTTTTCGGTGAGGTTGCGGAAAGGGCCGGTATCCCAGACCAGGACGCGGCCGGCGCCATATTCGCCTTCCGGAATCACCCCTTCAAAGCCGGCATATTCCAGGGGATGGTCCTCAGTGGGCACGGCCAGGCGTTTCTGCCGGGGATCGGTGGACGGCCCCTTGGGGATGGCCCAGGATTTCAGGACCCCGTCCACCTCCAGACGGAAGTCATAGTGCAGGTGGCTGGCGTCATGCTTTTGCACCACGAAAATGGGGGCCGGGGAAATCCGCCGGTCTTCTCCCCGGGGCTCCGGGGTGCGGCGAAAATCCCGTTTGGCCTGGTAATCCTCCAGGGTTTTTTTGGGCACATTCATCCTCAGTGGGCGAGCTTTTCTTTAAAGTAAACATCGGCACTGGACTGTCAATGTTCCGGGCAGTCCTGGACCTAACGACCGGGTGAATCGCAGGGGCGGCGGAGCGCCCCGCTCTGACGGGAGAATTTTAAGAAAATTGCCAACCAGGAAAATTTTTCATCGATATTCTTGACATTTTAATATTAATTAGCATATAATAAAAAGATTATATTTCAATGGAGGAGGGCTACGGCCATGCACTGCGTTAGCGTTAAACCCGGGGTTGATTGCACCTTTATGACCAGGAAAGGCTGTTCGTTCAACGGCGGCAAATGCAAGCCCGTTGTAGAAGCCTGTAATGGCTGTGAGCGGATTCTGGGTTTTGAAGAACTAAATTTCTGCGCCTCTTTCCCGGATCCGGACGTCAAGTGGCGGCGGGGGAACTGTAACCTGGCCACCCACGTGAAAAACGGCAAAAAAGAGATGGTCCAGAAGCTCAATCCCTTGAAGGCCTCGAAGCGGATGGCTACCGGCCACTAAGTCAACGTTGAACGGACAGCGCGGCTCGACTCCCGGAGCCGGCCGCGCTTTCCGGTCCTGAATTCCTCCCGCCTTTTTCTTATCTTCCCAAGTTCTCCAAGGCTGCCTTGATACGGCTCAAGCCGGTGGCGATGCGCTCCCGGGAGGTGGCGTAAGAGAATCGCAGGCAATGGTCCTCGCCAAACTCATAGCCCGGCACCGCCGCCAGCCTGGCCTCGGTCAGGAGGTAGTCCGCCAGGGTCTGGGAATGGGACTGTCCTGGGGCAGGGGTTAATTTGTCATAGTAAGCCGAAAAATTCGGGAACAGGTAAAACGCCCCGCCCGGCTTGGTGCAGGTGACCCGCGGGATTTCCAGGGTCCGGCGCAGGATGTCGTCCCGGCGCCAGGCGAATTCCGCCACCATGGCGGCCACGGCGTCCTGAGGGCCGCGCAGGGCCTCGACTGCGGCCTTCTGGGCAATGGAGGTGGCGTTGGAGGTGGATTGGCTCTGCAAATTGGTGGCCGCGGCAATGCCCTCCCGGGCGCCCAACAGGTAGCCGATACGCCAGCCGGTCATGGCGTAGGTCTTGGAGACGCCGTTCAGGATGAAGGTCCGGGCCTTCAGCTCCGGATCCAGCATGGCGATATTCACGAACCTGGCGCCGTCAAAGAGAATCTTGTCGTAGATATCGTCAGATATGACATAAAGGCCGCGCTCCAGGACCACCTGGCCCAGTTCTTCCAGCTCTTTCTGGGTATAGACCCCGCCGGTGGGATTGGAGGGGCTGTTCAGCACCAGGGCCTTGGTCTTGGGGGTGAGGCGGGCCCGCAATTCTCCGGCGGTGAGCTTGAAATCGTTGGCCTCCTGGGTGGGGATGATTACCGGCACGGCTTCGGCCAGCATGGCCATGGGCACGTACGACACCCAGTAGGGGGCCGGGATAATCACTTCGTCACCCGGCTCGAATAGAATTTCAAAGAGGTTATAGAGGCCGTGTTTGCCGCCGCAGGAGACCAGAACCTCGGCCGGCTGGTAGGTCAGGCCGTAATCAGCCTTGAACTTATCACAAATGGCCTCTTTCAGCTCCGGGATGCCCCCCACCGGGGTGTAGCGGGTGAACCCCTCTTTTATGGCCCGGATGGCGGCTTCCCGGATGTTCTCCGGGGTGTCGAAGTCGGGCTCCCCCACCCCAAAGTTGACTATGTCGACCCCCTGGGCCATGAGCTGGTTGGCCTTGGCGTTCAGGGCCAGGGTGGCGGAGGGCGGAATCTGGCGGATGCGGCTGGCAACTTGCATAAATACTCCTTAACGGCGTGGTATTTGGCAGGGCCATGGCAGGCTAGGCCCCCAATGGTCTCTCCCATTATAAAGGGCACGACCCGCCGTGCCCCTACGGATTATATCTTCCAGGCAATCTTTGAAAATTTATCAGGATTATGATATTTGTCAACTGTGGGAGGCACCTTGAAATCCCTGGCCATCATCACCAAGAAATTTAAACCGGCTGCCTGGCAAGCCGGGCAGAATTTGCTGGCCTGGCTCACCTCCCGAGGGCTGACGGCCGAGCATCTGGAAAATGAACCGGAGCCGATCATCCTGCCCCTCCCGGCAGGGACGGACTTCATCGTGGTCATGGGGGGCGACGGCACCATCCTGAGCGTGGCTCGCCATTATGGCCGCCTGGGCCTCCCCATCCTTGGGGTTAACCTGGGGGGCCTGGGATTTCTCACCGAGATTTCTCTGGACGAACTTTACCCCTGCCTGGAAGAATATTTCCTGCCCGGAAAATTTGAGGTGGAAGAACGCATGATTCTCACCACCAGCCTCATTCGAGGGGGGAAGACCCTCTGCCAGGAAAACGTCCTGAACGACGCGGTGATCAACAAGGGGGCCCTGGCCCGCATCGCCGAACTCACCACCTGGATAGATGGGGAATATCTGACCACTTACCGGGCCGACGGGCTGATTGTCTCCACCCCCACCGGCGCCACCGCTTACACCCTGTCCGCCGGCGGGCCCATCGCCTACCCCACCCTGCGGCACATCATCCTGTTGCCCATCTGCCCCCATACCCTGAGCAACCGGCCCATCATCCTGCCGGAGACGGTCACCGTGGCGGTCACCCTGGATGACAAGGTGCAGGACGTCTATCTCACCCTGGACGGCCAGGTGGGCCAGGAGCTGTTGCCGCAGGACTGCATCGAAGTGCGGACCGGCGACTATAACGTCAAGCTGGTGAAGTCCCCGCACCGCACCCACTTCGAGGTGCTGCGCACTAAGCTGGGCTGGGGAGAGTTGGGCAGCCCGCCTAGATGACGGTTTTCGGTTTTCTGTTTTCGGTTTTTGGTAAACCAAAAGATGAAGTCTGATTTTTATTATCAGAAACAGGCCAAACCTTCATTTCCAACCCTGGCCACCCCGGGAAATGAAAATCTCTTATAGAGGGGCTCTCGAGCCACCCTTATAAAAGACTTTCACGGCAAGGCCGGCGGCGACCATAATGTATGGCTGAACAAACCGCCCAATTCCCTGTCCGCCGCTATTCGCCAGGCCAGGTGAAAGATACCGCTGATCTGGTGGCGGTGGAGGAGCCCCTGGAAATTCGCCTGCAGGGGGAGCCCTTCCAGGTGCTGATGCGGCTGCCGGGGCTGGAAAAGGAGCTGGCCCTGGGGTTTTTGTTCACCGAGGGCGTCATCCAGAGCCTCTCCGAGGTCATCACCCTCCATTTTTGCGGCACCGCCACCGACCCGCTGTTGCCCCCCAATGTGGTGGACGTGAGCCTGACCGAGGCGGCCCTGGCCCGGCGGGGCCGGCGTCACCTGGAGGTGTCCTATTCCAGTTGCGGCCTGTGCGCCAAGGAGGCGGTGAGCGAAATCTGCCGCAAGGTCGCGCCGGTGGGCAGCAACCTGACCGTCAGGCCGGAGGCGATAGCGGCCCTGATGGCGCGGCTGCAAGAGTTTCAGACCATTTATCGGGACACCGGCGGCACGCATGGCGTGGCCCTGGCGAGCGCCGATGGCGCCGTCTTCCTGATGGCCGAAGACGTGGGGCGCCACAACGCCCTGGACAAGGTCATCGGCCGGGCGCTCTTGGAAAAAAGGGACCTGCCCGCCATGGTGGCCCTGCTCAGCGGCCGCATCAGCTTCGAGATGGCCCTGAAGGCCATCCGGGCCGGCCTCCCCATCCTGGCGGCGGTGTCGGCCCCCACCTCCATGGCCCTGGAGCTCGCCCAGGAGCTGAACCTCACCCTGGCGGGCTTCATCCGGGGGCCACGGTTAAATATCTATACGCACCCGGAGCGGATCATTATTTATACGCAGCGTCTTAAGTAATTGAACACAAGCGCCTGACGGTTTCATTTCCCAGGCGCCATTGAGAGAATATTCTCTCCACGACTTCCACGATGTCTGTCAAAGTTTGGAAATATTGATTATG
>Ga0326727_10005628_pt1 | contig 35487 bp, 34 predicted proteins | sample MB2enrmetagenome_FD_207643 | JGI IMG/M metagenome (GOLD analysis project Ga0326727, IMG submission 207643) | Lab enriched peat soil microbial communities from McLean, Ithaca, NY, United States - MB29MY | ecosystem: Environmental > Terrestrial > Soil > Wetlands > Peat | place: USA: New York...
AAATAAGAGTATCACCGATTGAGCCTTCACCAGCTCGTTCCACATTTAAACAACCGCATCCTGTCTGCGTATCATGATACCAAGCTATATCTTTGCCATCAGCACAGTGGACTGCTATGGCAAAAACCCGGTTTGCCGCAGAACCTGGAAAAAAGGAGATTGTCATATCACATGTTTTCGACGCGCCACGTGAACGTGTGTTTAGGACTATAACAGATCCCCATTTCATCCCCCTATGGTGGGGGCCGAAACGTCTCACGACCACTGTCGATAAAATGGATGTTCAGCCGGGAGGAACCTGGCGGTTTATCCAGCGGGACACTGAGGACAATACATACGCTTTCCACGGAGTATATCGGGAGATCGTCCCTCCGGAGCGACTCGTTTCTACGTTCGAATACGAAGGAATGCCGGGGCATGAACTGATCGAAACCGTGACACTGGAAGATCAGAATGGCAGGACCCTGATTACCGATACGGTTCTTTTTAAATCAGTGGGAGATAGGGAAAACACGCTTCAATCCGGCATGGAGAGTGGCGCCATTGAATCTATGGAACGTTTTGCCGACCTGCTTTCTACAGTCAACGGCGACATAAAAAAGTGACAATACAAAAACCTCTGATACAAGGGGAGATTTTTCATTAGATATTTGTAATGATTAAAAATTGCATAGAACATTTGGAGAAAAGAAAATACGTGTGGACGTGAGAATGACACATAAAGATAAAGGATGGTTTCTGCATGGATCTTTACATTCTCCGCCACGGGAAAGCAGGACAGTCATTCAATCGTCCCGATGACAGTGAGCGAAAGCTAACTTCTGAGGGACGAAGCGATATACGAAAGGTGGCACGATGGATACGTTCGAAAAAAATCCGGTTTGAGGTCATTGCGACAAGCCCCCTCACGCGCGCATATGAAACAGCAGAGATTGTTGCCCGTACTCTCAAAGAAAAAGGCCGGCTTGAAGTATGGGACGAACTTTCCCCGGGAGGCAACCAGAAAACCCTGTTCTCCCATGCCGCACAGTATAACAAAGATGCGGCAATTATCCTTGTAGGGCATGAACCTGCGTTATCCGGCCTTATCGGAAGCATTATTACCGGCGGTGACACGGCTTCTATTATTCTCACAAAAGGGGGCATGGCTAAAATCCGGACATATTCATTTGACCGTAAACCCTCCGGTGACCTCCAATGGTTACTGACACCCCGGCAAATGGCGGAGATGCAATAATACGGTCTTTTTCTCCTTTTTTCATAGCATCTCATGAGAGCGCTGTTCGGGAAGAAAGTTCGAAAATTTTTTTGAGAAGGTTCATCGAAACACCGGATCTGATACGATATTCAATTGGGCCAACCTCATCATCATTCCAAAATGACATGAATACACTTTTTCGTAGTTTCATTTTTTGAAACTGTAATTCCCTGTTTATTAACTGGTGATTGATATAATGAAATACAAGAGGTATGAAAACGATAGCAGACACACGAATCCTGATCGTAGAAGATCAAGCCATCATCGCCATGACACTTGAGGAAACTCTCAAGAGAATGGGATATGTAGTGATAGGTTCCGTCAGCACCGCAGACGATGCGATACACATGGCCGGGGAGACTAGGCCTGAACTTGTATTGATGGATATCAGGCTCCAAGGAGCAAAAGACGGGATCACTGCAGCAGAGGAAATTAACCAGTTATATCAAATCCCGATAGTGTACCTCACTGCGCATTCGGACAACGAGACGCTTGAACACGCGCGGAAAACATTGCCATACGGGTATCTTATCAAACCGTTCCGCGAGAGGGAGCTTCATTCCACTATTCAGATTGCCCTCTTTAAGCACCGGCTGTTACAAAAAGAACATGAGGCTAACACCGGTGGAATGTCGTCTGCAGTCCAACCTATACACAAACTTCGGGGAGAAGTTCCAGCCGGGAAAACACATGTGTCTAAAGATTTTGAAAAAATGATTCTTACCGTTATTGATACTCCGGTTTTTATACTCAATACCGACTTACGGCCCGTGTACTTTAACACAGCGCTTGAACGACTTTTCCTGAAAATGGGCTATACCACAACGTGGCTTGATGAAGAGGTCTTCCAAAATGTTCCCGGATCGTATCTGGGCAGCAGCCGGGAGTACAAAGAGGTTCTGGAAACCAAACAGATAACCCGGGTGGAAAAGTCGTTCATGGTAGGGGATACCCCAAAAACCTATGTTCTTATCCGTTTCCCTCTTGTTGAAAAGAACACACGATACGTGGCAGTGATCCTTCAGGATATTACCCGGGAGAAGGGACAGGAACAGCAATTACTGGCCCTGCAGGCAAACTATGAACTACTGCTCGCCAGATTAGGGGAGACACTGCAGGATGGCGGAAAGGATAATCCTGTTATTCAAAAGATCTCTGGGGTCGTTGACGATATGATAATCACGTTAACAAAACTGAGCCCGAAGGTGCAGGAAACCCGGTAACGATACGGAGCGGTGATCGGGCACCTTACATTACCAGGTTACACCAACGGAAAAGGAGACCCCGGGATAACCCGGATGGAGCCCGGTCCTGCCAAACACATATCAGAGTCCGGGAGCGATTGTACCTGTATCCATGAGCGGCACGGCACGGTATCCCGAAATCGATCTTTTCCGGGGTATCGCCATCATAATGATGATCCTTTTTCATACTATTTTCGATCTTTCGTTTTTCCAGATTGTGTCGTTTGATGTTACCGATGGCTTCTGGCGGTTTTTTGCGTATGCAACAGCCTCATTGTTCCTGCTTATTGTCGGGATATCACTTTCGATAAGCCATGCACGCGCAGTGTCCCGGATAAACGGTCTGGCACTGGTAAAAAAATTCGTTTTCCGGGGAGCGGGCATTTTCTGCTGCGGGCTTCTGGTGACCGTTGCGACCTGGTGGTACCTTCATGAGGGGTATGTTATATTCGGTATCCTGCACCTGATCGGTGTCGCTGTCATGCTTTCGCCCCTTTTTTTCAGGTTCCGCACCTGGAACGCAGTGATTGGAATCGTGTTTATTATCGTCGGGTGGATCCTTGGAACAATCCCCGGGCCGATGGGCCTTTTGGTCTTTGGGATCCACCCGCTTATGTTCCAGAGTGTGGATTACACCCCGATATTCCCGTGGATGGGCCTTGTCCTACTCGGGCTGGCACTCGGAGAGTTTGCCTATCCCAATGGAGAACGACGCTGGGCACTTCCCAAAATTCCCAAACGGGCATTCGCACCTCTTGAATTTCTTGGCAGGCATTCACTTATTATTTATCTCGTGCACCAGATCGTGATTGTGCTGATAATTTATCTCGTAACAGGTGCCCCCGTTCTCTGACCTATGTAGATGGAGGATCGGATAGTTTGTGTAAAAAGAAGAAAAATCCTGGGAAACCCCAGCATTCATTTTTTTGTCAGATCCTTGATACTGAACGTCTTAAGGATTTCAAGTGAGATTTTGGTCCCAAGGGAGGGTTGAAGCGATTCTATCCAAAGGAAAAATCCCACCCGCGAGGGCGTCGGTCGTTCAAACCGGAAGTGACCTTCTTTTGTCTGCACCATCTTGAGGTACTCCGTCTTCTCCCGGGAACGGAGATACAGGATAAGCTCAAATCCGGGGAGATCGGTAGCGAGGATCGCTTTTGAAAAATACTGGAAAAATTCTGCCCATTCAACACGTTTTCCCCGAACCATAAGACCGTACTGTTCACAGACTGCTTTTATCGCGTGGGGGTACAGTGCCCCATAGAGAATTTTCTTTACCAGTGCCTCGGTATCCGTGGAAGGTGCCAGTTCATTCTGGCCCCTCTTGCCTTTAGTAATGTCGGAGAACAGGCGGTTCCTGAACTCATCGTGACATTTCCGGTAATCAATAGGATGGCTTTGCGGAATATCGGTGGCACGGATCAGTTTGGGATGGTTCGTGGGTTTTGTGTACAGGATACGTGGCCGGTAATGTTTGACCAGTGATTTGATCTGCTCGCAGGAGCTTGTATGGATAATCGCATTATCCGGATCTTTTGCAAGCCGTTTTACAACAGAATAGTTGGAGATATCAAACGAAGATACGAGGACAAATGAGACATGCTCCTGAGCATAGAGATAGCCAAGTAACCGTTTTTTGAAAGCGATCTCAACTTCAAATTCCTTGAGATCTGCTGGCGAAGTAACCACTTCGCCAAATGCGACCTGATTTGCGGAATCGACAAGCATGAGATCAAATTCTGCCAGGTCCTGACCGTTTCCCCGGAAGGTTATATCCCCATATTTGGAATAGAAAATGCCATTCTGGCCTAAGTGCGCCTGAGCACCGGCATGCGGTGCATCGGCGCCTTTACGCGCGAGATATTTTATCTGGCCGGATTTCTGTGAAATCTCAAGGAACATCTCGTATACGATTGCCTCAAACCAGCGTCCTTCTGCAGTCCGCATGGGCTCAATATCGGGAGAGAAGAGTTTTTTACGTTCCACTGTGTTCATGTGCCGCGTGGCATTGAGAGCAATTGCCGCTGTTGGTTTAAAATTTTTAAAATTGGAATTAAGCCACGGGATCATGATAGATATCCTATGATTTTCGCCGGCTGGCTAAATAACAATATGCGAGAGAGCCGACAGGTATAGTCCGGGAGTTCGTGCCAAGTATATAATTGCGAGAAATATATTTCCACCGTCTCCACCAGAAGAAAGAAAATCCATAAAAATGGGGGAGGAAGAAGCCGGATTGAGAAGGCCCTACTTCCCGGAAATTACTAGACGGTATGCCTGATCATTACCTCGGTTTTACGATTCGATGTCGCCGGTCCTGATCCGTATCGATTTTTCGACCGGAAGAATGAAGATCTTTCCGTCACCAATCTTTCCTGTTCGCGCCGCACCGGTCAGTGTTGCGATAACGTTATCAACTTCATTGTCGTGGATCACGATCTCGAGTTTTACTTTAGGAAGAAGGTCGACAATCATTTTGCCGCCGCGGTATTCTAGGGAGATCCCTTTCTGTGCACCGCGGCCTTTAACCTCGGTGACCGTCATGCCGACAACACCCTTATCCTCAAGTGCTTTTTTCACGAACTCAAACCGTTCTGGTTTGATGATTGCAATAATCATTTTCATAGTAATCACCCGAATTATCCTGCCCGTTCCCCATGCTGGGAAATATCAAGCCCGACGTATTCTTCTTCTTCAGTCACACGCAGTCCTAATGTTTTGTCCACGATAATCGCTAGGATATACGTGACCACAAATGCATAGATAACTGCCGCACCTGCCCCGACAATCTGGGCTAGGAACTGGTGGACATTACCTTCAATAAGACCCGATGCACCGTTGACTGCTGCGGATGCAAAGATACCCGTTGCAAGCGCACCCCACAGGCCACCCATACCGTGAACAGCCCATGCATCGAGACTCTCATCGATACCCCGGCCTTGGCGCCAGAGCATGATGAAGTAACACATCACGCCGGCTACTGCACCAATCGCGATCGATGCCATTGGAGTAACGTATCCGGCAGCTGGCGTAATGGCGACAAGTCCTGCAACCGCGCCAGAAACAAAACCGAGCGAACTTGGTTTACCACCATGTGCCCAGGAAACCAGTAGCCATGCCATGGCGGCAACCGCTGTTGCAGTATTGGTAGTGACAAAGGCGTTCACCGCAAGACCGTTCGCTGCAACGGCACTTCCCGCGTTAAATCCGAACCAGCCAAACCACAGCAGCACGGCACCGAGAATCGACCATGGGATGTTCCCCGGTTCCATCGCATACTTGCCATACCCCACCCGTTTACCTATCACAAGGGCCAGTGCAAGTGCGGCAAAACCGGAGCTGATGTGGACGACAGTTCCCCCTGCAAAATCGATCGAGCCAAACTGGGATGTCCAGCCTCCGCCCCACACCCAGTGGGCAAGCGGGTCGTAGACGATCGTGGTCCAGATAAGAGCAAAGACAAGATATGAGCTGAATTTTATACGCTCGGCAAAACCGGACGTGACAATTGCCATCGTAACTGTGGCAAAGACGAGCTGGAACACCATGTACAGCATCCCTGGTACCACTGTACTATAGGGTCCGGGAGCATTCATACTCACACCGGCTAACCCTAGGTTACTCAGGTTCCCGACAAATCCACCAACATCAGGGCCAAAGGCAAGCGAATACCCGATCAGCACCCATTGGATGCTCACTAGTGCAAAAGCCACAAATGAAAGCGTGATCATGTCGATGAAGTTTTTCTTCCGTACAAGACCGCCATAGAAGAACCCGACTCCCGGCGTCATTATCATGACAAGCGCCGTTGAGGCGAGCACCCATGCAATTGCTCCTGAATCCAAAGCCATTTAATTCACCTTTTACTGAAATGGACCGACCTTTCTGCCGCGAACCATAATAACGGCAAAGCAGCGGATCCTTTCCCCGAAAACAGGGAGTGGACAGACTGCTGGTGACAAGGTCCGGATGAAAAGTCCGGAATCACTCCAGGGGTCTGGTTATCCTCCATCATCGGGAATCTCTCTCAACGAAATATCACGATTGTAGGAAGGAAATTCTATTCCTACACTTATAAATTTTTTTATTAGACATATAGAGAAAACTACACACTTTATTGTTCTCGATACTGATTCAAAAGTAAAAAAATGAAAAAAGGCTAAGCCCGCTCGCCGTGGTGACAGATATCAAGCCCGACATATTCTTCATCTGGGGTGACCCGCAGTCCTATGGTACGATCGATGATGGTCGCTAAAACATAGGTTACTACGAACGCATAGACAACCGCGGCACCAGCACCCAGAGCATTTATCAGGAACTGGTGAACATTGCCCTCAAAGAGCCCGGAGAATCCGGCTACTGCCGCTGCCGCAAACAGGCCAGTCGCAAGAGTTCCCCATACACCACCCATTCCGTGAATTGCCCACGCATCCAGGCTCTCGTCGAGCTGTTTACCGATCCTCAGAAGCATCATCGCAAAACAGAACACTCCAGCAACGGCACCGATGAGAACTGCCGCAAGCGGCGTGACAAAGCCGGCTGCAGGGGTGATTGCCACCATCCCGGCAATCGCGCCACTTACCATACCAAGGGAGCTGGGTTTGCCATTGTACCAGCTGGCAAACATCCATGCAAGAGCGCCGGTGGCTGCAGCAGTGTTTGTATTAACAAATGCAGTTACCGTGCTCCCGTTGACCGCAAGAGCGCTTCCCGCATTAAATCCGAACCAACCAAACCAGAGAAGGGCTGCACCCAGGAGTGCAATCGGGATATTGTGAGGTTCCATCGAATATTCGCCAAAACCAGCCCGTTTTCCTATCACAAGGGCAAGAGCAAGTGCGGCAAAACCGGAACATATCTCAACAACTGTGCCACCGGCAAAATCAATCAGACCCATCTGTTGTGCCCAGCCTCCGCCCCATGCCCAGTGGGCAAGCGGGCAGTAAACTATGCTCAACCAGATGAGTGAGAACACAATAAACGATGTCAGTTTAACTCTTTCTGCGACCGCTGACGTCACGATAGTCAACGTGACCGAGGCAAAGAAGAGCTGGAATACCATGTAGACGAGCGGCGGATACGCCGCTGTGCCTGCAGTAGCACTCACACCGTTCAGTCCCAGGTACTGAAGGTTTCCGATAAAACCGCCCACATCATAGCCGAACGCGAGCGAATACCCTATCATGATCCACTGGACGCTGGTGAGCGCCAGTACTAGGAAAGAGAGCGCGATCATCGAGATAAAATTCTTCTTTCGAACAAGTCCACCATAAAAAAACCCAACGCCCGGGGTCATCAGCATAACCAGAAGTGCCGAGACCATGAGCCAGGTTGTAACACCGGTATCCAGAGCCATAATCATCTCCTGTAACTTGATTGTGATCCACTAATGAGCCAAAAGAAGGACAGAATGTATACTGGTATCTGGGACTGCCACGGTACGATAATATATACCGTACGGCACGTGGCGAGCCCTTGCGTATCCGCTCTGTCTTCTCCCGGACTCACATGGACGACGGGCAGTTACCGGATAAAAAGTCCAGTCTGTCCCACCATTTGCGGGAAAATATTTTTTTTGGATTAGTAGGTAGCGAGATACCGTTCCAGTTCCCACGGGTGAACCGCAAGACGGAAGGCATCGGTTTCCGCTTCAGCAATACGTGTCAGGGTTTCGACAACATGCGGGCCGAGTGCATCACAAAGAACCTGATCCCTGAGCAGGTACTGGTGGGACTCGGCAAGGCTTCCCGGCAGCATGTCAATCTTCATTTTCTTACGCTCTTTTGCGTTTAAGTGGTAGATGTTGGTGTTTGTTGCATCAGGCGGCATGATCTTGTTTTTCACACCGTCAAGACCGGCAGCAAGCATACAGGCAAACGTGAGATACGGATTGCACATCGGATCCGGACTGCGGAATTCAGCACGGGTGCTATTGCCTCGGGCCGCAGGTACACGGATCAGCGCCGACCGGTTGGTAGTGCTCCACGAGATGTAGCAGGGGGCTTCATATCCCGGAACAAGCCGCTTGTACGAGTTGATGGTCGGGTTTGCAACCCGGGTGATTGCCTTTGCATGTTTGAGAAGACCTCCGATGTAATAGAGCGCAGTATCAGACAGACCGTCAGGTGCATTCGCATCATAGAACGCATTCTTGCCATTCTTTGAAAGGGACCCGTGCGTGTGCATACCGCTCCCGTTGATCCCGGCAATTGGCTTTGCCATAAAAGAAGCATGCAAGCCGTATTTGAGAGCAATTGCCTTTGTTGCAAACTTATAGGTCATGACCCGGTCAGCAGTTGTGAGTGCATCCGCATACTTGAAATCGATCTCATGCTGGCTTGGGGCAACCTCATGATGGGACATCTCGATCTCAAAACCCATACTGTTGAGCGAGAGCACGATCTCACGGCGGACATCTTCTGCCTTGTCACTGGGGGAAAGGTCAAAATACGCTCCCTGGTCAGGGAATTCAGTCGTTGGCTTGCCGTTGACAAGATTGAACAGGAAAAATTCGAGTTCGGGACCGGTGTTAAATGTGTATCCCATCTTTGCTGCATCAGCCAGAACTTTCTTTAAAACGTAGCGGGGGTCGCCTTCGAACGGTTTGTTCCCATAGGTGTACACATCACACATGAACCGGGCGACTTTGCCTTCCTGGGGCCTCCACGGGAGAGTAGTGTACGATGCCGGATCTGCTTTTAAGAGCATGTCCGACTCCTCGATCCGGGTGAATCCTTCAATGGACGACCCGTCAAACCATGTGCCTTCCGTCAGGGATTTCTCTGCCTGAACAACCGGGATCGCCGCATTCTTAGCCATCCCCAGCACATCGGTGAACTGTAGCCGGATAAATTTTACGTCATCGGCCTCAATTTTTTTGAGCAACTTAGCCACGTCTGCTGACATAATGGAACTAATTTTCCAACCAATTACATTTATATCTTCTGAACTAACGCTTTGGGGATAATAATTACATTCAATTCAGGGAACGTGCTAATAATGTACGTTTCAATTTCCGGCCGGCTCTTCTAAGCTTGCAGGAATGAAAAATTTAACCAGACATCCCGACTGTGATAGAAAATGTGTGGAATTATTGGTGTCATAGACAAACGCCGCCAATGCATGGACGGCAGTAAAATCCGAGAATCACTCGCGATGATGAATGAGCGGGGAAACGGGGAGGGGTCCGGCTATGCCGCCTACGGCATTTACCCCGAATTTAAGGATGCTTATGCCCTTCATGTCTTCTTTGACGACTTAAAAGAGAACAAACCTGCGCTTGTCAGGGAACTTGAATCGTGGGGTACCATTTTCCACGATGAACCGATACCTACTTACGAGGCAGGGATAAAAAAAGTCCACACACCGTGGCGGTTTTTCTATCTGCCTGACACGAGTCTCGCGCAGGAGCCTCGTACAACGGCAGACGATATGATCACCGAGCTTGTCATGCGAGTAAATACCACCCATAAAGGTTCACTTATCTTCTCATCGGGAAAGAACATGGGCGTCTTCAAGGCTTCGGGATGGCCTGAACAGGTCGCTAATTTCTACCGTATTGAGGACTATAAAGGATACCTCTGGCTTGCCCACAACCGGTACCCTACAAACACTGCCGGCTGGTGGGGAGGAGCACACCCCTTCAACCTCCTTGACTGGAGCGTTGTCCATAACGGTGAAATCACTTCGTACGGGACCAACCAGCGATATATCGAGAGTTATGGGTACAAATGCACCATGTTTACTGACACTGAAGTCGTGGCGTACCTGGTTGACCTGCTGGTCAGGAAACACGGTCTCTCGGAGAAACTCGCAATGCGTGCACTTGCGCCGCCGTTCTGGGACGAGATCGATGAGATGCAAGAAAAAGAGCGGGAACTCAACAGGGCACTACGCCTTACATATGGCCCGGCGCTAATGAACGGCCCGTTTGCAATCTGTGTTGCAACATCTGATACATTGCTTGGGTTTACGGATCGGATCAAGCTGCGTCCGCTGGTTGCTGGCGAGCATGGTGACCGCCTCTATATCTCAAGTGAAGAAGCAGCGATCCGGAGAATCGAACCGGCGATTGAGGATGTCAGTATGCCAAAGGCCGGGGAACCCGTCATCGGGAGGGTTATCGCATGAGTATCGGCAGTATCCCTCTCAGGTTTAAGGTAGATCTGGACACTGAACGGTGCATGAATTGCGGTCGCTGTATCGAGAACTGTTCGTATGGCGTTTTCCGTAAAGAAAACGACCGGGTCGTGGTTAATTCCCGGAACTGTGTTGCCTGTCACCGCTGCACTGCATTCTGCCCACGTGATGCAATTGCCATCTACGAGAAACCCACGGATTACCGGAGCCACCCGGTATGGACACGTGAGATCCGTGAAGCCGTCTTTAACCAGGCAAAAACCGGAAAGATCATCCTTGCCGGTATGGGAAATGTCCTTCCCTACCCGATGATCTTTGACCGGCTTGTGCTCGATGCATGCCAGGTGACCAACCCCTCGATTGATCCCCTCCGTGAACCTATGGAGCTGCGAACGTATATCGGGAAAAAGCCCAGATCCCTTTCCGTGAAAGAATACCCGAATGGTGACGTTGACCTCCTCACAAAACTCGCTCCAAACCTCAAGATCGAGACCCCGATTATGATTGGCCATATGAGTTATGGTGCGATAAGCCTCAATGCCCAGACCGCTCTTGCAAAAGCGGTAACAAAAGTAGGAACGTTCATGGGCACGGGTGAAGGAGGTCTCCACGAGTCACTCTTCCCGTACCAGAGCCATATTATTGTGCAGGTCGCTTCAGGCCGGTTCGGGGTTGATATAAACTATCTCGAACGAGGTGCCGCTATCGAGATCAAGATCGGCCAGGGTGCAAAACCGGGGATCGGTGGCCACCTACCTGGCGAAAAGGTTGACTCAGAGGTTTCCTGCACACGGATGATCCCATGTGGAAGCGACGCAATCAGTCCGGCCCCGCACCACGATATCTACAGTATCGAAGATCTCAAACAGCTGGTGCACAGCCTCAAAGAAGCGACAGAATGGAAAAAACCGGTATTTGTAAAGATTGCAGCAGTCCATAACTCCGCTGCGATCGCTGCGGGGATCGCCCGGTCTGGCGCTGACGCTGTGGTAGTTGATGGATTCCGTGGAGGCACGGGAGCAGCGCCCCGGGTCTTCCGTGACCATGTGGGAATCCCAGTTGAGGCAGCCATCGCAAGCGTCGATGCGAAGCTGCGATCCCAAGGTATACGAAACGAGGTTTCGATTATCGCAAGTGGCGGTATCCGGGAGAGCGCCGACATTGCAAAAATCATCTGCCTTGGCGCTGACGCCGTCTACATCGGCACATCAGCACTTGTTGCAATGGGATGCCGTGTCTGCGGTACCTGCAACCGGGGTATCTGTGCTTGGGGAATCGCCACCCAGAGACCGGAGCTCACCAAGAGGCTGGACCCCGAGACAAACGCTGTGCAGGTTGCAAACCTGATCCATGCGTGGACGGATGAAATCGCTGAACTTATGGGTGCCGCCGGCATCAACAGCATCGAAAGTCTCCGGGGCAACCGCGACCGGCTCCGTGGCTATATGCTGGATGAAGGGTTGCTCAGAGTGCTTGACGTAAAGTCTGTGGGGGAGTAAATCCAATGTCTGCAGTACGAATTGATGCATGTAACCTGCATTACACCCCGCTTAACCAGCAGATCCGAAAAGCTATCTGTGAAGGAGCAACGGAAATTGTCATTGACAATGTTCTCGGCCAGCGGTTTATCGGTGACGGGTTAAAAGGAAACGACGTGAAAATCACAGTAAACGGCGTCCCTGGCGGCGACCTTGCGATGTTTATGAGCGGACCGACAATCATCGTTAATGGCAACGCGGATCATGCTCCGGGAAATACAATGAATCAGGGGAAAGTGGTTATCCACGGTAGCGCTGGTGACGCAACTGCTCATAGCATGAGGGGGGGCAGGGTTTATGTCCGGGATAATATCGGCTACCGGGGCGGCATTCATATGAAGCAATACATGGAGAAACGGCCAATCCTCGTTGTGGGCGGATCTGCCCGTGCATTCCTTGGCGAATACATGGCAGGGGGCCTTCTCGTTGTCCTTGGCCTGAAAGGTCAGGCACCGGTCGCTGAGCGTGGTGTCGGAAGTGGCATCCACGGCGGCGAGATTTTTGTCCGGGGTACGGTCGAAGACAAATATCTCGGTGTTGGTGCAAGACAGCTGCCAGCGACTGAAGAGCAGATGGCAATAATACGACCGATCATTGAGGACTTTGCACGCACGTTCGGGATCGATGCAGGACCGCTGGTCTCTGCACAGTATTCCCGGATCGCTGCATCGAGCGCACGGCCGTTCGCAAGCAAGTATACACCGGAGTGATGGCGATGGCAGAAAAGAGTTATCTCGATTTGAAAAGTGAGGTCTGGGATACCAAGAAATGTTCGGGCTGCGGTGCCTGTATCGCTGTCTGTCCGGCTGATGCACTCTCCTTTGCTGAGGGGGAGATGGTAGTAAGCCCCAGAAGCAATGGGTACTGTAAACAGGTAAATGACAGCGTCCCCTGCGGGGCGTGCTACGCGGTCTGCCCCAGGACCGGCGACCAGCCGAATGAAACGGTCGGTAACTATCTCGAAATGTTCACGGCAAAAGCATCTTTTGAGATTCCACACCGGCAGAGTGGCGGGGCGGTGACGGCAATCCTTTCAGACGCCCTTGATTCAGGACTTATCGATGCCGTGGTTACTGTAACCGAAGATCCCTGGACACTTCGGCCTTCTTCTGTGGTTATCACGAAATCAGATGTCCTCATCCAAGAAGCCGGCAGCCGCTACAGCTGGTGGGTACCGCTCCTTGCATCCCTTAAGGAGGCGGCAATAACAAGGAAATATACAAAGATTGCCGTGATCGGTGTTCCCTGTGTAGTGCAAGCAGCTACCAGAATCAGGACTAGCGACAATGATCTCCTGCGCCCCTATGCCAAAGCCATCCGTCTGGTAATAGGCCTTTTCTGCACAGAGACCTTCGATTATGCAGGCCTCGTTCAGGGAAAACTAGAAAAGAAATACGCAATTGCGCTGCATGAGATAAAGAAACTCGATGTGAAAGGTAAACTCGACATCTTAAAGCAGGATGATACGCATCTCTCGATCCCGCTTGCCGATCTTGAGGACACCATTCGTCCGGGATGCCGTATCTGCACGGATTTTTCATCACTTGGTGCAGATATCTCAGCCGGGTCAGTAGGGAGCCCTGCCGGATATACAACAATGATCATTCGTTCGGCAACCGGAAAGGGTTTTGTTGAGAATGCAGTCCGGAACAAAAAACTCATGATCGAATCAGGTGTCGATGTTGCAGCGATCGAGAAACTCGCAGCAACCAAGATCAGGAAGAATACGAGCAAATAATTTTTTTCACTTTTTTTGACTTGAAACGATTATCGATCAGTTTACCGTAAATCCCTTGGACATTTGCGATCCTCTGATAAGCAGTCAGGAACAAGTTGTATTTCAAAAACGTTATCATTTAAAGCATCGAACTTCAAAAGTATAATGAACCTGCTATCACTCCTTATGGCATTTGTGCCATGGATCGCTTTTGCCCTTGTTGCCGGAGCTCCTCTCGGAAATCCCCTGACAAGCCTGATCTTAGCGTTTGTTGTTGCAATCGTCCTCACTGTAGTGACGAGTTACCGGCAACTGCTCAAAGGGTACATTCTTTCAGTTGTATCTTTGGTATTCTTCGTAGTGTTCCTTATTCTCATCGTGGGATTGCAGCAGTATTATATCGCAAATTACCTCGCGGCACTCTCGATGATTATCCTTGCGATTGTCTGCTGGGCCACCATCCTGTTTCGGTTTCCCTTTACCCTCCAGTATTCAAGGGAAGGGGTTGAGCCCGAGCGTGTTAAAAGCCCCTCATTCCTGCGAGTCAATTATATCATAACCGCGGTCTGGGCAGTTGCCTTTACATTAGGTTTTGGTGTAGACGCCTTTTTGATGACACACCCTTCCCCAAGTCTTGTGTTCTGGGACAACCTGAAATGGGTGTTCATGGTTATTGCTGTCATCTTTACGATCTGGTACCCGGCATATGTCCATAAGGAAAGGGCACTGCAGGCACTGTTAAAGTATCACCCGGATATAATGAAAAAGGCATGATTTCTTTCTTTATTCTTTTTTTTTGGGATGATCGTCTCCCAGACTACGTGCCCGCGGCACTAGGTTTTCCCTTCAAATTCCCGAATTCTTTTAAAGGAAGCCTTCCTCATTCTATATTATCGAAAATTTCCGGGGAACGGAGCGGTTGACATCGCACCATCTCCCGGCTGGTGAACACCATGAAAATGATCAAGGCAATGATACGCCCCGAAAAATTTGAGGACGTTAAAGCGGCACTGGATACAGCAGGATTTGGAGCGATGACCATATTTGATGTCGAAGGCCGGGGCGTCCAGAAAGGGATCAAGCAACAGTACCGGGGATCCGAGTATGTTGTCGACCTGATCCCCAAGCGCCAGCTGGAGATTGTTGTCAGTGACGATGCTACAGAAAAAGTGATCGATATTATCGTAAATGCAGCCCGCACCGGCAAGATCGGTGACGGTCAGATCTTTATACTTCCGGTCGAGGATTCAATTCGTGTCAGGACGGGAGAACGGGGATCCAAAGGGATCTGAAAACAACAACTTCTCTTTTTTCCCATTTTACAAGAGAGGGTAACCTTTTGCATTCACTATAGTCTTCACCGGTCCATTTCGGCAAAGGAAAGCCTAGGAGGAGCCGTTATTCTTCCCGTTCAATCCGTACCAGAGGCGAACACCGTGAAAAGAAACCGGTTATAAAAGAGGCAAATTCTTCCTGCCAGCAGTCAGCCCCCTCAAGAACGCACCAGTCTTTTCCAAGTTCCGCTCGTATATGCCGGCCGGTACCTACATCCAGAAGCGCCGGCGAGGAAAGAAGATCGGCAGCCCGGATGAATTCGCGGGATACTTCGGCAACATATCGTCCGTTCTCGATAAAAGGCCCGGGTAAGGACAAGTTTTGGTACTTCTCGCGGAACTTATCCGCATTTGCCCGGTTCCAGAGAGGGGGGCCTTCGTGGCGCCGGATGGGAGGAAGATCATCGATGAGTAATTCAAACAGCAGCAGGCTCCGCTCTTTTCCCATCCGGTAGTGGGCATGATGGACAATAAAACCGTTCCGCGAAAGCAGCTCAGAAATTGCCTGCGTGCTCTTTTTTAGCTGGGGAACGACAATTTCCTCGATAAACGGTGGTGTGGTAAAGGTTACTGCATAGAGCGAGGTGCCACGCGATGCAAGCAATGCACAGAGATCATCCCGGCTGCAGGGATATTCTTTAGGTAGTGTAAAAAACTTGTCAGATGGCGCTTCTCTGTAACCCCGGGCTAGTTCGACAAATTCTGCCATCCGGTCAAGCGAAACTGCAGCTGCCACGTTTCGCCGGGGATCAACCGGGTCAATCACGATGAGTGGCTCGGAAAATTCCTTTGAACCATGCCGTAAGATATCAATTACGGTAGACGGACGCCATTCGGCTGCAGCGTCAAGGAGGGAGTCAAATCCACCATAGTAGAGGATGAACAGCTCGCAGAGATACCCTGAAAATCCTTCGGTCATCTGGTCTGAACCGTAGATCCCGCCGGCTTTTGCAAACTGCTTGAGAAGAAGGACATCATCGGTAAGGCCATTGATCTTTTCGGTAATATACCGGGTGTGGAAGGGAGTCCGGTCTACCGCGCTCTGGATACAGGCAGCACTTTCGACGTTATAACACGGTACGAGATCCACATCGATAGAATCGATGGTCGCATTAATGTACGGGTGCTCGGCGTACTTTTCACAGAACGTTTTTGTAAATTTTCGCGCTATAGTGCGGGCAAGTGCAAGTCCTTCCGATTCAAGAGCCTCACGGGACATATCCGGAGGAAACAGCAGGAAAACATCAAGATCCCGGTCACCCCGTACCCAGGTGTTCCGAGCAATTGAGCCCACAACCATCCCTTCTGCTTTCCCACTTTCTTTGATCGCGGCCACCAACCGGCGTGCAATACCGGCAATGAATTCGCGCTCTTCGTCAGTTGGCCTGAGACGCCGGGCGAGAATATCTTCTTCGAGAGGAAGCCGACATGACTTTGCGTCTTTTCCGCTCACCATAGCACCTCAAAAAGATCCTCGTACACCGGTCCACTGGGGGTAAGCGTGCTTTTCTTGAGTTTCAGACCGGTTATCATGCAACTGCCACCGGTTGTATTTTTTAATTCGTCGAGATACGTGAAAAGCGAGGGATCTGCTTCCTTAACCCGGGCAATTGTGGCATGGGGTTTAAAACCCCGTATTTCGCGGGGAAATCCAAGCGGCGCAAGCACGGTTTCCACTACGGAAAAAACGCCCTGACTCCTGCCGGCATCCTCTATAACACACCAGACCGTATGCGGTCGTGAAGGATTGTTGACGATAATCCTCCCAGCCTGGACAGGATAAGGTTCTACGCGTACGGACTTGAGCGCGGCAGCCATCTGAGGGATCTTTTTTTCGTCTACTTCACCAAGGAACTTCACAGTGATGTGAATAAGTGCAGGATCAACAAACGTGAGCCGGGCTGTGCTTTTCTTTAACACCGCTTGCGCAGCTGCCAGCCGCTTCTGTATTTCCTGTGACAATTCACATGCCACAAACGCCCTGACCATTAAAGTACTCATTGTCCATCTACCTACAAAATGGTGATCGCTCTGTTAGCGCTGGGAGGGAAATTGTTAAAAAGTACTAAACCACGATTTTTTTATCTCCAAAATGCGTAGTGCTACATAGATAGAAGAGGGTATTTTTTATGCCGGAAACTGTGCCATTGATCGTCTATACTCTGGAAACCTGTCCGCATTGTGTGATGTTGAAGAACTCAATAACGAAGGGCGGGCATACATTTTCAGAGCGTGACCTTTCAACTGCCGAAGCCCTCACCGAACTCCGAGTGAACGGCGTCTTTGTCAACGAGGCGCCTGTTCTTCAGCGGGGAGATGATTTCTACACTACAGATGACCTTTTCCCGGGCGGCATGCTGGACGAGAAGAAACTCGGCGCGATTCTCTCGGGTGCATGATGGCGCGACGGGAGACCCTGCAACAGACTCTTGACGGCAGTTTTTCCCCAACTCTTCCTTTTGTCCGGACCACCGATGGCCATATTGTCGAATGGGACCGGAACCGGATTGCCGAACAGATTTTAAAAGAGACCAAACTCGTTGAAGTGTTTTATGGGTACGAAGGCGCAGACCCAGCGACTTCACAGGAAATCGCGCGACTTGTCGAGCAGCGCATCCTTTCCCTTGGCCTCAAGTCTCTTTCAGGCCCGCTTATCCGGGAGATAATGAATATCACCCTCCTTGAGAAGGGCATGATGCAGTACAGGAACGTCTGCACCCGGGTTGGTACACCGGTCTATGATGCGCATCTGATTGATGTGGGCAAGGGTTTTGAGTCCCATGAGAATGCAAACCTCCAGGAAAACGCTGAGACGTCGCATAAAAAGAAGGCTGACAAGATCTCAAAAGAGCAGTACCTTCTCCAGCTTCCCCCTGAGCTTGCCGACCATCACCTTTCCGGTGAGATGCACATCCACGACCTCGAATATTTCGGTACACGCCCCTTCTGTCAGGACTGGGATCTGCGATACTTCTTCTATTACGGCCTCATGCCGGATGGCAACGGGACAAAGGCGTCGGTTGCCGGCCCGGCAAAACGGGCGGAAGTTGCTATCCTCCACGCTGTAAAGGCACTTGGCAGCGCCCAGACAAACTTTGCCGGTGGGCAGGGCTATTACAATTTCCTGACGTTTCTAGCACCGTTCATGGAAGGCATGAACTACGAAGAAATCCGTCAGAACATGCAGATGTTTGTGTACGAGATGACCCAGATGATGGTTGCCCGGGGAGGCCAGCTCGTTTTTTCCTCGGTTCAGCTCTCACCGGGTGTCCCGGCACTCTGGCAGGACAAACCTTGTGTCTATAAAGGAAAAGTCTGGGACGGGAAGCAGGCACCGCACCGTACCTACGGAGAGTTTGAGCGGGAAGTCCGGTTACTTTTTAAGGCGCTTATGGAGGTGATGATCGAAGGTGACTACTGGGGTAAGCCGTTTAATTTTCCCAAACCCGAGATCAGTATCGAGCCGGACTTTATGAACGAGCACGAAGCGTTTAACAAGGCCCACCCGGACCTGCCAACATACCGGGACCTGTACCTCATGACCTTCGAGCTTGCGTCCAAATTCGGAACACCGTATTACGACAACCAGCTTCCGGCATACCGTGGGGCGGGAAAAGGGATTTCCTGCTACCAGTGTTGTGCCTACCAGTTCTCAGCCGTGGCAGACAAAGATTCTGAATTCGATAAAAAACTCTTTTTCGAAGGAGGCCGGCATTTCTCAATGGGATCGTGGCAGGTAGTCTCAGTCAACTGCCCGCGTGCAGCCTACAAAGCAGAGGGAAATGACGAACGCCTCTTTGCCGAATTACGGTCGCTCATGGATGTAGCGGTAGAGATCTTCAAAATCAAGCGCCGGTGGATGGATATTATCCGGGCAAATGACCGGATGCCTTTTGCAATGCAGCGTCCCAAAGATCCAAACACCGGGGATTGTGGGGCAATTGCCGTGGATCTCGAAGGTCTTGTATATACAATCGGTGTAGTCGGCGTAAATGAGATGGTCCAGCACCATATCGGTAAACAGACCCATGAATCAAAAGCCGCATTCAAACTGGCTGTCCGGGCGATGACCGAGATGGAGATCTATGCTAGGACACTCTCTGAAAAAAACCATATGACCCTTGCCCTTGCCCGGACCCCGGCTGAAACTACCGGCCAACGTTTTGCGGTTGCTGACCTTATTGACCGGCGATTCCACGATGTTGCCACCAAGGTGATTAAAGGAGATCTTGAGTATGCACTCGATAACCTCGGGAAGAACCGAGATCTGCCCATCTACTACACCAATGGAACACATGTGGCCCCCGGTGCTGATGTTACACTTACAAAACGCATGGAAATAGAGAATGTCTTTTTCCCCATAGTCGATGGGGGAAATATCTTCCATATATGGCTTGGAGAGGCCCGTCCCGATCCCCGGGGCCTTATGGATATGGCAATGAACCTGTGCCGGAACACACAGATCGGATACTTCGCGTTCACCCGGGATCTCACGGTATCACTCCGGCAGTTCCGCGAGTACCGGCCCAACAAGAAAGCGATTAGCCAGTTTATGCCTTCAGATATCCCGGCAAAGGCATAAAACTCTTATTTCCCGGATGCAGGATTTTTTTCTCACAGGTATAGGAAATATCCCTGTTTTTGCTTTTGTAAAAGAGAGTATTGAGACTATTTGAGAGAAAATCAAAAAATATCGTAAGGATCAGTCAGGGACCAGTTGTCGGTATCCCAAGTGTGCAGGACATGGTGTCCCCGCTGGATGGCATTATTGCCGGGATCCGACTGAGGCTGATGCATTCTGCAGCCTCCCGCGTCAAAGAGTAGCGGGAATAACGGCCATCCTTTCTCACGTAAAGGATCCCATCAGAGATCAAGCGTTTCACATGCCACGTGACAGTAGGCCCTGAAACAGCAAGCGCCCGCTCGAGATCCATACGGGTACTCCCCGGTGTTACCATAAGCAGGTGAATAATTTTCTTTTCCGTTTCGTGACCGAGGTAATTAAGTACTTTCTGTTCCAGTGTGTCATACCGGCCATTGTTCTCAAAATAACTGGTGGTGCCGTTTATTTTATGGGCGACGATCTTTCTTTGGGCCAAAAGAAGTGCAAGATGATAGGTGAGTGCTCCCCGCGAAAGCGAAACCTGATGTTGCAGGGAGGGGAAACTGATACCCGGCGTCGCATTTATGACATAATATATCCTGCTTCTTGTACCCTGCTCAAGAACGTTGCACTTTACAATCCGTCGGAATCCAAGACTTGCAAAAAGTTTGAAAGCAAAAAAGAACTCGATGGGAATGACACATACCGGACAAAGAAAAAGTGCTGCCACAATTGCCATCTCCCGCAACGAAAGCGCCCAGAAACTGATCGGTGCGAGATCCGGGGCAGGTATCCCCGTTGACCCGTATGCTGGTCCGACATGATATTCTCCAATAGAGGCGGCGGCAGGTGCGGCAAGAGAACATGCCAGCAGGATAAAAACGCTGGCAAAGAGGAATATCCGCTTCATTATGCTTGGAAATTCTCTCTTTATTCAATTATCAGGCTTTTGGTCGAAAAGACTTGAGTTAGTCCACGGGTACTGCCCGACACTTCCTATCTCGATTGTCTTATTGCTGTGTACGATAAAATCCCAGCGACCGGGGGTCAGGTTATTATCTCCATCGATCCGCAGGTAGATCCTGCCACTATGTTTCCCTTGGGAAATATCCGTATAGGGGCCAAGTACCGCATCGGGCGTGATAATCGAAAGAGAAAGGGAATCATTGGGATCCCCGCTGTTAAGATCTACCAGCAGATATGGCGTTCCCGGAGTAACGTATTTTGTGAAGATCCCGGTATGTCCTCCAAGAGGAAGGGGAGTTCCGGAAAAATCCGGGTCTGTGATGTGGATTCCCTGATCGATCGGTGACGAGGCCCTATCGAAAGGCAACGAAAGGATAGCTACGATAATCCCGGCAAGAATAAGCAATTCGAAAAAATAAACGATTATGGTTCGCCGGGTAAGTTTCATGGCATGAGTTTTTCCGGGTAATATTATCAGCGTTTCTCTTTATTCGTAGGTTCGCATGGGGCGGATCCTCCAAAAACATCTGATATGTAGAGGAACTGCTCATAAATCGTTTTAATACCCGAATCGATTTTTCTGACAATCAGGTTGTTCCGGCCAAACGGTCGGGACAGCAGGATTGGTGACCAGATGACGGGAAGAAAAACAGAGATCCTCGTGTTCTGCAGTATCGTTCTTGGCATACTGATTGCCGGGATGGCCTTGTCTGAGATGCCGAAAGCTGAAGGCAGCTCTCTGTATCCTTCTAGCCCGGCCACGGGAATCTCTTCTACCGTTAATTCCCGGCAGGATTTATCTGAAGCTCAAACCCCGTCACTCATCATCAATCCTGCCGGACCTGACCTTACTGCTACAACCGAATCTACACCAGATTCCGGCCAACAGGACAGCTGGACAATGAAAACGCAGACCGGCTTACAAACCTGGCATTTCGATGTCAACACGTCACTGTATACTCCTGATGAGTATGTCGTGACCGCAACCGCAATTCAGCCACACATTTCTGCAACGGCATTTGTCTCCATCCTTGAACGTCCGTCCGGTTACCCTGATGAGTCATCTCTTGATACCGGCGAAATCTCTGTACTACCGGCAAACTGCAATACATCAGGTTTGGACATTGATCCCATCCCTGTCCATTATGTCGGGGACAATTTCACTATCACCGGTACAACCAACCTTGAGCCCTATGATAAGATTCTTGTCGAGATCTATCCTGTCTCGTTTGGTCCGGCAGATAAAAGCAACGGCGGCGAGTCTGGAGGCACAACCGGAATGGTCAATGTCACAGTCTCCTGATGGCTGGTTGTGTGCAGGTAAAACAAGTAGTACAAATCCGTGCCAAAAAAGCGGGCACAACTAAGGAAAGGTGAAAAAATGGTAACAGAATATCAAAACAGGAACAGCAGGAACAAAAAGAAACTTTGGGGAGCGATAGCGATCGGCATCATCTGTATTGTGATCGTAATTCTTTTCCTTTCAGGCATAGGTTCAGCGCTGTTCAGGAACGATAGTGGAACTCCCGCCGGTTCATCAGTTGCGGCACAGGCAGCGGTTCAAACAGCACAAACCCCGCAGGCATCAAGCCAGGTATCCCGGGTTAATCCGGGAGTCACCATAAACGCATCTGATATACCCTATGTGGTGCCGACACCGGTACCGGTACCTGGATCCGGGGTGTACGTCAGGGTCGGGTACCTTGGTCAATACACCGGAAGTTACACGGCAAATGGGGTATCCTATGAAGTGAAAAATTCCGGGTTCCACATTTATACCATCGATCAACCGACCGGAACCATAATGGCCACATTTGAAAAAGCAGACGATGGGGTAAAGCACAACCTGACTGCTGAGATCTGGGAAAACGGAGGCATGCTTGCACAAAACCTAACCTATGACCCATTTGGGACGGTAAGCGTGAGTGCAAACGTGTAACCAGTCAATCATTATTTCTTGTTTTTAAGGATTCTGGAGAGATGTCAATTGAAAAATTTTAATGTGACCATCCACATCAAAACGGCATGAATTAATCTCATGTGCACGTCACACTAACTGAATAATTCATGAAGAGGTAAAATCCCTGTCCGGGGTTACCTCTGATGCCGTATAAACAGCATGAAATCAATCCATATCAGGTACCACCATGGATGCAGAAATCACCCTCCTGACTAACCAGGCAAAAGAATATGCCAGAACACTGGACGAACTTCGCAGTGAAATGAAGACCGTTATCGTCGGCCAGCGCAATGTAATCGATCGTCTTCTGATTGCGCTCTGTGCCGATGGGCACGTACTCCTTGAAGGAGTGCCGGGGATCGCAAAGACCCTGACGATAAAAACTCTCTCGCAGTGTATTGAATGTAGTTTTGTCAGGATCCAGTTCACCCCGGATCTCCTTCCCGCCGACATTATGGGAACAAAGATCTACAACCAAAAAGATTCGACATTTTCCACTATCAAAGGCCCGGTATTTGCTCATTTCGTGCTCGCAGATGAGATCAACCGCGCCCCGCCCAAAGTTCAGTCAGCACTGCTTGAAGCGATGCAGGAGCGGCAGGTAACCATCCAGGGTGAGACCCACATACTGGCCCGGCCGTTCTTTGTACTTGCAACCGAGAACCCGATTGAATCCGAAGGCACCTACCCGCTTCCGGAGGCACAGGTCGACCGGTTTATGTTCAAAGTACTTATGACCTACCCGGATATGACCGAAGAGATGACAGTACTCGACCGGTTCACTGAAGGGATGATAATCACCCCAAGAAAAGTGGTCACTACAGAGAAAATCAACGAAATCCAGGCCTTCACCCAAAAAATATACGCCGATGCGGCGATCAAGCGCTACGCCTGCGAAGTTGTGGATGCAACCCGGCATCCAGATACCTATGGTATTGAGGAAGCAAGGTATGTTGCACTCGGCGCCTCACCCCGCGCCACTATTTTTCTGATCCTCGGCGGTAAGGCTCATGCCCTGCTCAACGGCAGAGGTTACGTGATCCCTGAAGATGTAAGGGCAGTTGCCCATGATGTTCTCCGGCACCGGATCCTCCGTACGTACGAAGGGGAGGCAGATGGAATTACCACAGACCGGATTATCGATCGGATCCTGGATGTTGTCAAGGTACCGTGATTATCATGGTGCATGCAGTGCCAGGCCGGCTCGTGAAAAAATTTTATTATGCTGGTGATATTCCATGGATGATCGTGCCGAACTGATCCGCCAGATCAAAAAGATCGATATCGCAACCGGCGTTCTCGTTGAAGGGCTCCAGTCAGGACTTCACCATTCGGTCTTTAAAGGACAGGGAATTGAATTTACTGAGATTCGCGAATACGTTCCCGGGGATGACATCCGGTCTATTGACTGGAAGGTTACGGCACGATACGATCATCCCTACATCAAGGAATTTACCGAAGAACGTGACCAGACTTTCCATTTTGTCGTGGATATCTCGGGTTCTTCCGGATTTGGCTCTCTTTCAACCAAGGAAAGAAAGATTTTCGAAGTAACGGCAAGCCTCGCGTTTGCCGCGGTCAGGAATAACGACCGGGTCGGGCTCGTGCTCTTCTCAGACCGGGTGGAAAAGTTTATTCCGGCAAAACGCGGAAGGAAACACCTTGCCGGGCTCTTCAACACGATGATAGAACACAAAGCGGTCTCGAAAAAGACCGATCTTTCTACAGCGTTAAAATTTCTTGGCACGGTACTTTCACGCCATAGTTCGGTCGTCATCCTTTCTGACTTTGCTTCGTCGTCATTTCTTTTACCCCTGCGGATCCTGCGTCGCCGGCATGAGGTGATCGCGATCCGGGTCACTGACCCGCGTGAGCAGGATTTGCCTGATGTGGGTTTTATCGAACTCGAAGACCCCGAAACAGGTGATCAGGTTCTTGTCAACACTTCTGATCCGGGTATTCGGCACCGATATCATGAGCTGGTAGCAGAATCTGACAAAAAAATGCATATAGACTTTGTTCGCAACCGGATCGGGGAAGTAGTGCTTTCAACCAACGAACCTTACGATATCCCCCTGAAACGATTTTTCACCGGTGTTGCGAAAATGAGGTGGGTCTATGCCAGGGTTCAATAATCCACTTTGGCTTATTGGGCTCCTGGTAATCCCGGTTCTCATCGGAGTCTATTATTATATTATCCGGAAAAAAAAGCAGGAGGCCATTGCATTCTCCCGGGTTGCATTTGTGAAATCGGTGTTGGGAGATGCAAAGAGATCGAAACGAACGCACATCCTTTTTGTCCTAACCCTTGTAGCTATTGGGCTCCTTGTCATCGGCCTTGCCGATCCCCACGTCCCGATTGGACAGAAAAAAGAGGGGATGAATGTAATCCTCGTGATCGATGATTCCGGTAGTATGCAGGCTACTGATTACCAACCTTCCCGGATCGAAGCAGCAAAAAGCGATGCCGAAATGGTGGTAGGAAACCTCAATCCGGAGGACTCGGCGGGGGTTATTATCTTTCAATCCGGTGCGACGACCGCTGCTTACCTGAGCCAGAATAAGGCATGGGTTCAGGGAAAGATTGCCAATATCTCGCCGAGTTCCGGGTCGACAGCAATCGGAGACGGCCTTGCGCTTGCTGTTGATATGGCCCAGTCGGACCCGGCAAAGAAAAGTGTCATCATCCTTCTTTCAGATGGCGTTAACAATGCAGGTATGATCACTCCGGAAGAGGCGACTGCACTCGCAAACTCCGCCGGCATTCCGATCGATACGATAGCCCTTGGGACTGCTACACCGACAATCCTCGATTACGATTGGACGGGTGCTGCGGATTATGCCGAACTCAATGAGACGGCACTTAAGGACATAGCTGACCAGACCGGAGGCACCTATTACAAATCCATCGATACACAGACGCTTAAAGAAGCGTATACGGGCTTGATCCCAAACACTGTGCCCGTACTGGAGGAGACAAGTATTAAGGACTGGTTCATCTTCGGGGCGCTTGTTCTGCTTTGTCTGGAACTCTGGCTTCGTTACGGCAAGGGGAGGATTATCCCGTGAAGGTACGTTTTGCAGGGATATTTCTTATCTTTATTGCAGCAATAATGCTCCCTTCAGTGCTTGCTGCCGGCATTACGATCACGTCTAACCAAACGGATTATTATTATGTCTTTGGACAGATCGCAACCATCGCGCTGCCGGTGTCAAACACGTATCCCGACAGCATCAACGGGACATTACGGTATACCACCATTACGCAGCTCCAGAATACTGGAAACATTCTGGATATCACTAAAAACAGTGTCTATCCCAAGACGTTCCCGGTAGGTAATTCTACACTCTATTTGAACGCAGGTACATCTAACGTGTCCCAGTCGATCAAGATTCAGGTTGCGTTCCAGTATATGCAATCCACACCGATCCTTGTGACCCTTAAGGATCTCAATATCCATTTTGGACCAAACCTCTCTCTGTACCAGGATCAGCAGAGCAGCCCGGCCACCAGTACAAGTGGCACCGGTCTTCCCGGGGGGCTTGGAAATAATTCTGTCCAGTTCTCGAACAATACTGTTCAGGCCCAGCAACAAGTAGGCATGGATTTAGCGACATCCTATTCACCTTCATCCCCCTCATCCTCACAGAATAATCAGCTTTTCCAGGACACTTCATCCCTTAAAGCGCAGATCGACCAGGCAACAGCGCAAAAAGGGAAATTCCAGAACAATTTTAACAAGAACCTTGATGCGGATCCGTTAGTCAGGCAGGTCAACGCAACTCTTGCAGTCGACGGCTTTTATCGCCAGTCTGAGGACACAAATCCCACAGATGACTATAATGGAACCTTCACCTTGATCTATCGGAACATTACTGATGAGCAGGTAAACCTTCAGGGTTTCATGTCAGGAGGCGTTGTTCCTTTTGTAGGCGAGCAATCGTTTACCGCAGTAAATGTGACCCTGCCTTTGAATACAAACGCCACATACCTGTCATTTTCACACGAATTGGCGGAAAGGGACTTTCAGAGAAACCAGACGTTCATGAACCTGACCCTTACCAGTGCGACAGTCAACGTTACGTATCTCTCCGGGCGGGGAAATCCAGCTTACCTGAACGCCAGGGTGGATAATGGAACGGTAACACTAGTGTCGCTCGATATGGCAGATTCAACGATAAATTATCTCCTTTTTGGCATGCTTTCTGTAGTTCTCATTCTCTTAGCATTAGGTGCATGGCGGATATATCGACATCAAAAAACACAAAAGAAGGGTCTGACTCAGGCCACAAACCCCTTGCGACCGGCTCCTGAATTATATGACTACCGAAAGGATGCTCTAAACCTCCTTGGTGATGCTGAAAAATCATTTACTTCACAGAATTACAAAAACGCATACAGTCTCGTCAGCAGGGCCATACGGATTTTTCTCTCTTACGAACAGGGAGTACGACGCGAACTTACCAATACCGAACTTGAACACATACTTGCGGCGGCAGACCATGCGACAAGCTATGCGGACATCATGGCATTCATGGAACAGTGCACTGATGTGGAGTTCGCTAAAGGGCTGCCGGATGCCGGTGAATTCTCTGCCATGATCCGGCATATTCGGGCATTCGTCTCTGCAAATCACAAGGATTCAGGGAAAGTACCCTGAAAAAAATACTTTCTATGAGGTGGAAATTATCAGCGATTCTTTTCGTGAATGCTCCTTTATCCGTTATATATGTGGCCCCACCCCACTAAACTGGTTAAAACGTGCCTGATATTCTGCCAGAGACACATGAAGGAAAACCTGCACGATGTGAAGGGAGGTGTCTCTGAAACCGCGGGCTTGGTTGTGGGGGTTTTGTTGGCAGGAGCGATATTATCCGATGATGGTGCGCCCTCCGGGGATCCTGATGGAAAATGGAGATCCTCATACAGACCGGCCCGGTCGTACAGGTGGGTTGCGATGTAATTATAGAGAACTGCATACAGGTCATACTCCTGCTCAAGTGTCTGGTTGCAACTAGTGTTCTCGAATGAACAGTTTCCCATACGCATTTGGATCTGAGCTATCCTGCTCTCTATCGTTTTCTGGGTAACAAGAATTTCCTCAACCTCATCAGCACTTGTGTAGCCCTTCGTTCCGTTTCCCACCCGGATTACTAGGGGAGTAACGTTAGTGATCGTCACAGTACCGGTCTGACCGGGCTGCCCGTATTTTACAGGAATGGCAAGCTCGGAAGGAACTTCACCAACGAGAAGCGTGTTCGTCGTTTCGATATACAGGTATCCTGTATTCTGAAATGAACTGCTGCTGTTTTGAACACCTACGGCTATGTGGTGTTCTGGCATGAAGAGGAAGAGCGTAACATTGTACCCTTCCTGTGAGAGAAGACCGGCAAGAAGGACACTCTTATCCTCGCAGTTACCAGTGCCGTCCACAAACGTTTCGACCGGAAATCGTGGAGGCAGATCCAGCAGACCGCTTTTCTCGTCATAAGGAAGGCTCTGGACAAAAACGGTCATTAATTCCAGATATTCGTCATCGGTAAGGTTGTGCTGGGAACGGATTGCCCGTAAATCCTGCAGGATACCAGAGTAAAAGGGATCTTGGCGAGGGTCATTGACAAACGCATTAAAATATCCCGGGGCTAGCAGATAAACCGTGTTACCCGGTTGAGCGATAGCATACTTGATCCCGTTATGTGCCCCGTCATAAACCGCGACACTCACATTTGCCATAACGGTCACGTTTGCATCAAGGAACGGGAAGGTATATGACCGCGTAATTATGCCCGGGCTCAAATTCTTCTGAATGTAGGGGTATTCCACGTCTCCGATCAGCGTTTGGGTTGGTTCCGGGTGTGCGAAAGATGCCGAAGAGCCAGAAGTTTGGTTACCTGGCACAGTTATGGCTCCAAAGGTTACCGGAGTTGAAGAGAGTGCAAGTGCCAAAGACGGTATGATGGCAAGAGAGAGAATTAAAAAAATCACGAGAAGAATGCGTCCAATGGAACCTGAACCTGTGGACGCACTAGGATTGGGAAACAATCGATGGCGCATAATTAAAGGAATTTCCCGGAAATTATCCATTCTGATCTTAGGAGGCTTGCTGATGTGAAAAAGCTCTTCAGTCAAACGGGTGATAACGTAAAAAAGGGGTCTAACGGTAATCCGGAATCTTCCGGAGCGTTATATCCATGACACCGCGGTGCACCCGGTATGAGCTGTGAATGATGTCGATGGGCTTTTCAAGAACAATCGTTGTTGAGTGGTCATCGACACAGATCCGTACTGTATCCTTCTGTATATCTGCATAGGGGGCATGTTCTGCCTCAGGAGGGATCGCGGCAGTAATGAAGATCTGGGTATCGGTCTCCTGGACCTCATACGGGATATCGTCATCGCCGCTGTTTAACCCCCCGGTAAAGATTCCGGGTTCTCCGGGGACATGCCGGGTGACAATAGTGTAACCTATGACGCGGGCGTGTTCGGTCTCAGGCATGTTTCGCACGATCTCTTCGACAATTTTAGAGAGGTTGCCAAAAACTTCATCGTAAGGGTTATTGGGATTCGTCTGCATGAGCTCCTCTGAGTATAATCCGGTTCTTTGCTCTTGACACAATGCCCCTCTTTACGAATTCTGCCAGGATTAATTCAAGTTCATCTGGTGAACACCCGGTGGCTTCCTGAAGCTCGTCCCGGGTCAGCGGTTCGTGGGATAGGGCAACTGCTACAGATAGTTCTCGCTCGCTCCTGAATAAATTATTATGGTTGCGGGCAAGATCGGCAAGTTTCGTATCGACATCATGGTTGAGTTGTTCCAGATGGTCAACCAGCTGGTCATGAGCCTGGATCATCTTTGCGAGCATAACAACTGCCTGCCGGGTTCGTTCGTTCTCTTCGTCCCTCCCGGAATCATCTGGTTTTTCCAGACTACTTTGCAGGCTTCTAAGAGTGACATCTATGAGAATGTCATTTGCGAGATAATAGTACTTGCGCCGGCGGTCGTCTATCTGGCAGGAGAGAATATCCTCCCGTTCCATGAGCTGAAGATGTTCGATAACGGCTTTGGGCGAGATCATTAGCGTTTCTGATATCTCGGTGACAAAGCATGGTTTCTGCCGCAGCAACCCAATTATTCGCCGTCTGTTCCGGTTACCGAGGATATCAAGTAACCGTGCGAATTCTGCGAGATCCTCCATGTTTACTTAATGTTAGTGTTTGAAGAATATAAAATGAGTTGAGAGATCTGCCTGTTGATTTAGCCTCAGCCACCCAGCAACATTTTTGTTGTTTTATAAAAACCGTTAACCGTTCTGGGCACCAATACTATGATGGTGACCACTTTTGGAAAGACTGCCTGTTAAATCCTGCATCCTTCGCTCTGTGGGGTATGATGATACTATGAAAAACATGGAGATCGAATTTCACTCAGGACTCGTTTTCCAGTATTCCGGCGTCCCTTCAAAAGTCTACTCAGATCTCGTAAGCTCAACTGCCGTCGGAAAATACTTTTCCGAAAAGGTACGCAACCGGTTCCGGGCAAAACAAATTGTGGTTTAGAGAGGATAACAAATACTCAAAAACTGCCTATTTTCTTTTTTTAACGCTATTTTGAACCCGTTATTTGTATCGAAAAAAAGAGAGATTATTCAAAAAGCCGGTAGTTGGGGGCTTCGTCAGTGATCAGGATATTGTGTGGATGACTTTCGGTCATGCCGGCGTTTGTTATACGGACAAACCGGGCTTTTTTATGCATATCGGCGATTGTGGAGGCACCTGAATAACCCATCCCTGATTTCAGGCCACCCACAAGCTGGTAAATGACTTCCCCGACGCGCCCGACATAGGGAGTAACGCCCTCGACACCTTCCGGCACAAATTTCGTTCTTCCGATCTCTTTTTTCTGGAAGTACCGGTCGCTCGACTGTCCTGAGCTCATTACGCCAAGGGATCCCATCCCCCGGTATTGCTTGTAGCGCCTGCCTTTGATCGTAATGACTTTCCCCGGTGCTTCATCGGTGCCGGCAAACATACTCCCCATCATAACGGTATCTGCCCCGGCTGCGATCGCTTTGGCTACATCACCTGAATACCGAACACCGCCGTCGGCAATAACCGGAACATCAGCAGGAGACGCTATTTCAGCGACCTGCGCAATAGCGGTGATCTGGGGAACACCGGTGCCCGCGACAATCCGGGTTGTACATATGGACCCCGGACCAATGCCCACCTTGACGCCATCGACACCGGCATCTAAGAGTGCCTCAGCCGCTGCAACGGTGGCAATGTTTCCTGCAATCACATCCGCGTTGACACTTCCCTTTATGTTTTTTACGGCCTCAACCACTTTCATATTATGGCCGTGAGCGCAATCAACAACGAGTGCGTCTACACCGTGTGCATCCAAGAGGGTCGCACGGGTAAAATCAAATGGTCCCACTGCGGCTGCGACCTGAAGGTTTCCTTTTTTGTCCCGGGTTGCCTTTGGGTACTGGCGTTTTTCCAGGATATCCTGCATTGTTATAATACCGATCAATCTGCCTTTTTCATCGGCTACCGGAAGACGCTCAATCTTGTTGGTATACATGACCTCAAGCGCTTTTTCCGGTGTGATATCCGCACCGGCAGTAATCGGTTTTTTTGTCATAATCGTCCTGATGCTTTCTTCCCCGCACCGGGAGACAATTGCCCGCACATCCCGGCGGGAGACAATCCCGATAATTTTCCCTTTCCCCACTACCGGAACACCGCCTATACTATACTGGTTCATTATTTTCTCGGCATCAGAAACGGTGGCCGTGTCTTCAACATACAGGACGTCGCGCTCGATAAGCTCCTCAGCCTGTTTGACGATATTGACTTGCTGGAGCTCGTGCTCGGCAGTCATATTCCTGTGGATTACCCCAATTCCACCTTCACGGGCAAGAGCTATCGCCATAGTCGATTCGGTGACGGTATCCATCGCAGAAGATACAAGGGGGATATTGAGTCCGATTTTTTTGGAGAAATATGTCCGGGTATCAGTCTCGGCTGGTTCAATCCATGATTCCAGCGGTTCCAGCAAAACATCGTCGAATGTGAGAGATAGTGGGACATCCAGTTTATCAAGATACATAGAACACCAGATTTTTTTTATTTGTTACCGTATCCTTGCAAGGGCGGATTTTACAAGATCCTCTTGGATCGTTGCGTTCCGGTCTCCGCCACAGACCATGCCCCGGACGCCAATGATTTCCGGATTGATGCGCTTTAATGCGTCAATATCAGCGAACGTGAGTGAGCCGGCAAGAGCCGTTCCAAGGCCGAGATTCCTGTTATTTTCGGTAAAACGTGCAAGCGTTACCTCATCCATGAAGGAGAATGTACTTCTCCCGTCCTTGATTCCTGTGTCTACCATCGCATAGTCTGCACCACATGCGGCTGCAAGTGGCGAGATGTCAAAGGGAGAGATCGTACCCATACGCTCGTAATCAGAATATCCTGCGATAACAACGAATTTCTCAGGGAATTCATCTTTAACTGCCCTTGTCACTGCAGCGATAACTTCACGGGCCGGATCTTTACCGGCAAAGGCAAGCCCGATCTTTACATAATCAGCCCCGGCGCATGCAGCCCCATAGGCAGCAAGGGAAGCACCCCCCGGCTTATAAGGAAAATCCCCGATCGCTGCACTCACCGGTTTTTTGGCAAATGACTTGATCTCACGGATCACCCAGGGAAAGTTGGCACCCAGGGAACCTTCGGATGGTTTTTTGACATCGATGATATCGGCAGCGACAGAACAGTGAGCCTCGGAGATAGAGCTGGGGCTGACCAACAATTGCATAGACTTTAATGATCTTTTATCCTAATAGTGGTTTTGGGTAGCCGATGGAACTGGTGCTTGCTTTGGATTTGCGGCAAAATACGGTCGTACATGGAAAATCCGGAATGCGTGCGACCTACAAACCGCTCGATTGGGGACTTTCACCGACGGTAGAACCGGTCGGTTTTGTTGAGGCCATCAAGCCAAAATATCTCTATATCGCCGATCTCGACCGCATTGAAGAGACCGGATCTCATGACGATATGATTCGAGCCTGTGCTGAACGGGTTGAATGCTGTTATGTTGATCGAGGAATACAGACTCCCTCGGATCTGCTTTCCGGCCCACATATAAAAAATGTTATCGGTACTGAGACAACCCTTGCTGATCTTTCCCATTACCATGGAGGTTACCTGAGCGTGGATATTATCAACGGAAAGGTTATCCCCACTGGAGAATCCCCGGAGGTTGTGCTACGGTCCGCCCGTGACTGGGATTTCGAAGGTTGTATTATACTCAACCTGGGATTTGTGGGAACGGAGGAAGGCGTCGGTGCGGGTATAAATAACCTCGAAACGTGGCGTTCCGTTTATGAGGGGCGCCTGCTCTATGGTGGGGGTGTAGCCTCTGTTTCCGATCTCGATATTTTGAAAAATACCGGCATTGATGGTGCCATTATCGCAACAGCGATTCATACCGGCGCTGTGCCGTCAGAATTGATCCAGAGGGGATATTTGTGCTAGTGACACTGGAGGGTATTGATGGCACCGGCAAGAGTACCCTGCTTGTGGCCCTTAAAGGAAAACTGGCTGATCTTAATCCGGTGTTTACAAGGGAACCCGGCTCGACCTGGGTCGGTGAGGCAGTACGGCGGGCGGTTGCTGAGCAGATCGATCCTGTCACTGAGGCCACACTCTTTGTCGCCGATCATGCAGCTCATCTTGCAACGGTCGTCCGTCCGGCGCTTGACAACAAAAAACTGGTGATCTCTGACAGGTACTCGGACAGCCGTTTTGCCTACCAGTCAGTCACTCTCGATGGGGTCATACCGGATCCTGATGGATGGCTGCGGGCGATGCACAACGGATGGTCGATTGTACCGGACAAGACAATCCTTCTGGTAATACCGGTAGATGAGGCCCTCGCACGCCTTGCCGGCAAGACTGGCAGGGAACATTTTGAACGACGCGAAGTTCTCGAAAAAGTCCAGGACCGGTACCTTGCATTTGCCCGCATGGAACCATCCCGATTCGTTGTTGTTGATGCGCTTTTAGAAAAAGAGGAGATCGCCTGCTTTGTTGCAGAAGCAATCAGGTTTGTTTTGCAATCGTCACAATCACGTCGCCGATTGTGATCATATCGACTTTTGCACCCTCTTCCATGTACGAGTACTTGGGGGTAAATGCATTTTCCGGGACATCCAGAGTTTTTCCGTTCACATGTATCGTCTTTGGCGGGTTTGCCAGCTCTTCCGGAGAGAGAGCCTTGACTGCTTCCATGAATGCACCCGCATCTTTCCTGAAGGTCGGACCGACAACAGAGCGATTGAAATCGATCCCTGATACAACCTTATCGAGATGGGCTTTGTCGCTCTTCCAGTTCACGTCGGCATTTAACGTTCTGGCCGTGTCTCCCTCATCACCTGCGGTATGAGTGGCATATACTGTGACTTTTCCCAGCGGGGCATTCAAAGCGAGGCCATTGTCGTGCTTATACTTGCGCACGCCGGCAACTACATCCACAAGCAAATTACCTTCAGCAAGGGCCGCGGGATCGTCAAAGCTGAACGTGACCCAGGGCTGCTTGTGCACGCTCCCTTTATCGAGATACGAATAACACTCCTCGGCAAAGTACGGGATAAACGGTGCAAGCATCCGGCAGAGCGCATCATATGCGGTATAAAGAACATAGCAGGCACTCTCTCTTGAGGCACCGCCAGCATAAAGCCGGCCCTTTACAAGCTCGATGTAATTATCAGCGAGCACGTCCCAGGCGAATTCCCGGATTGCCTTTAATGCTTCATCAAATTCATAGTTTTCCATGGCAGCGCTCACCGACGCCACTGAAGCAGAGAGCCGGGCAAGCAGCCACCGATCGGCAAGGGCGGTAACCGGTGCCGCTTTATCGATCCGCTCCTTTTCGAACTGGATAAGTGTAAACCGTGCAATGTTCCACATCTTGGTCTGGAACCGTGATGCAGCGATCACGTCGTTCCAGGAGAACATGATATCAGACCCCATTGCAGCACCGGTCGCTGCCCATTGCCGGAGCGCATCAGCCCCATATCGACCGACGAGTTCTTCAGGGATGATTACGTTGCCCCGACTCTTACTCATCTTAAACCCATCCTCGCCAAGCACCATCCCGTTGACAAGAATTTGATCCCACGGTCTGCTCCCTGTGAGAGCGACCGAGCGAAGAATTGAATAAAATGCCCAGGTCCGGATAATGTCATGGCCCTGTGGCCGGATCTGTGCCGGGAAGATTTTCGGCAGACCGGAGCCGTCCCACCCGGTAACGTTAAGGACGGAAATGGATGAATCCATCCAAGTATCGAGCACATCCTCCTCACCGTTGAATTCGGTTCCGCCACATTTACTGCAGGGTTGCTTAGGCTTTGTAAGAGTAGGATCGCAGGGAAGGTCTTTTTCGTCTGGCACTACCAGATCACCACATTTTGCACAGGACCAGACCGGTATCGGCGTGGCAAATATCCGCTGCCGGGAAATACACCAGTCCCATTCCATCTGGTCAATCCAGTTCTCCATCCGTAGCAGCATATGCTGGGGATACCAGGTAATCTGGTGGGCAGCATCCCGGATCTCTTTTTGCCGGATCCGGATGAACCACTGCCGGTTTGAGAGGATCTCAATTGGCGTCTTGCAGCGCCAGCAGGTACCCACACGCTGCGAAAGACTTTCCTGT